>BNJU01002844.1_pt1 | contig 149918 bp, 194 predicted proteins | sample 8539281 | NCBI WGS metagenome assembly BNJU01 (sample SAMD00202456, study PRJDB9452) | human saliva metagenome | isolation source: human saliva | place: Japan | reverse complement strand
GGTCAAACCCTCAAACCTTCAAAATGAAAGACTTTCTTACCTTGTATCATGATTTAAGTGACCAACAAAAAGAAGTCTTGACAGATGCCTGCAAGATCTTTGTCATTAATGGCAAAAAAGTTGCCCTTGCTAAAGGGGAATATTCCAATATTAAAATTACGACGATTACAGATTTGAAAATTGCACGCGGTATGATTGAGGACAATTAATATGTTGAACCAAATCTTTCAGCTGACCCAGCCGAAAAATATCACCATCAAGTACCAAGAAGAAGACATGAGCCGTGGAGACAAGGTGTTGATTCGCCCCTATTACATGGCTATTTGTCATGCGGACCAACGTTACTATCAAGGAAAACGGGATCCTAAGGTGCTTAAAAAGAAACTACCCATGGCCCTGATCCATGAGTCATCTGGTATCGTGGTAGCGGATCCTACAGGAACCTATCAACCAGGACAGATTGTGGCCATAGTTCCCAATCAGCCTCCTCATCAAACAGAGGGTGTCTTCTTTGAAAATTATTTGGAGGGGACGCACTTCTTGTCTAGTGGCTTTAATGGCTTTATGCAGGAAGTCGTTGCCTTACCGCTGGATCGTGTAGTGGCTTACCCAGAGGAAGTTCGGGGTCCTGTGACAGCCCTGGCGGAATTTAGTAGTGTTGCCATGCATGCCATTCATCGCTTTGATCTCATTGCCCATCAACGAAGAGAGTCCGTTTTGATTTTAGGAGATGGGAGTCTTTCATATGTGGTTGCGACTTCTTTGCACTATCTTTACCCAGAGTTGAAGATTACAGTTGTTGGGCGTAATAGTGATAAACTGCAATTGTTTAATTTCATTCATCAAGCCATTTTGACCAGCGAGTTAACAGACGATCAACGGTTTGATCACGCCTTTGAGTGTACTGGTGGCCAAGGAAGTGAACCAGCCATCAATGATATTATTGATCATATCAAGCCTCAAGGAACCGTGATGTTGATGGGGGTTAGTGATAACCGGGTCGCGGTCAATACAAGAGATGTTCTTGAAAAGGGCTTGACTTTTGTAGGGTCTTCTCGCTCAGGTCGTAAGGATTTTGAGCGGGCTGTAGAGATGCTGGCTAATCGTCGGGTCCAAAGCCGTTTGAAAAACATTATCCACGTTGATGGAGAAGTTCAAACCATTCCAGATATTCATCGAGCTTTTGCGACGGATTTGATCACACCGTTTAAAACGGTCTTCAAGTGGGGATTGTAGACAGTCATGAAAGTGTTAAAAAATTACGCCTATAATCTCTCCTACCAGTTGCTGGTGATTATCTTGCCGATTATCACCACCCCCTATGTGACGCGGGTCTTTAGCTCGAATGACTTGGGGACCTATGGCTATTTCAACTCCATCGTCACCTATTTTATCCTTTTGGCGACCTTGGGAGTGGCTAACTACGGAACCAAGGAGATTTCAGGACACCGCAAAGACATCCAAAAGAATTTCTGGGGGATTTATACCCTTCAGTTAGGAGCGACCTTTGTGTCCATCCTGCTCTATATCTTGCTGTGCTTGTCGCTTCCTTCTATGCAAAACCCTGTGGCCTATATTTTGGGGCTCAGTTTGGTTTCAAAAGGACTAGACATTTCCTGGCTCTTTCAGGGGTTAGAGGACTTCCGCAAGATTACGGTTCGAAATATCACGGTCAAACTGGTTGGAGTCATCTCCATCTTCTTGTTTGTCAAATCTGCCAATGATCTGTATCTCTATGTATTCTTACTCACCATCTTTGAGCTCTTAGGTCAGCTCAGTATGTGGCTACCTGCTCGGGAGTTCATTGGGAAAGCCCATTTTGATATGGCCTATGCACGGGTACATTTAAAACCGGTCATTCTGCTCTTTTTACCGCAGATTGCTATTTCCCTCTATGTCACCTTGGATCGGACAATGCTCGGGGCTCTCGCCTCTACAAAGGATGTAGGGATTTACGACCAGGCCTTGAAATTGGTCAATATCCTATTGACTCTTGTGACGTCTTTAGGAAGCGTCATGCTTCCGCGCGTGGCGAGTCTCTTGGCTTCAGGAGATCACAAGGCTGTCAATAAGATGCACCAAATGTCCTTTTTGATCTATAATTTGGTCATCTTCCCAATCATTGCAGGGATGCTGATCGTCAACGATGACTTTGTTCGATTCTTCTTAGGGAAGGATTTCCAAGATGCTCGCTATGCCATCGCTATCATGATCTTCCGTATGTTCTTCATTGGATGGACCAATATCATGGGGATTCAAATTCTCATCCCACATGATAAGAACAAAGAATTTATGCTGTCGACCACGATTCCGGCTATCGTCAGTGTCGGGTTGAATGTGCTCTTCTTACCTCATTTTGGTTTTATCGGTGCAGCCATTGTATCCGTCTTAACAGAATCCTTGGTATGGCTGATTCAACTGTACTATACCCGTCATTACCTCAAGGAAGTTCCCATTATCGGGTCTATGACGAAAATTATTTTTGCATCTGCTGTGATGTATGGCCTCTTGCTACTTTTAAAACCATTCCTACATTTCACCCCTACTCTGAATGTACTCGTGTATGCGGTGCTTGGTGGGGTCATTTATCTGATTGCTATCCTATCTCTGAGAGTGGTAGATGTGAAAGAATTAAAACAACAATTTTTAAATAAACAGTAGAGAGTAGAAAGGAAGGATATGAATTTTTAAGTAAACAAAATCTTTAGAAAAAAATGCTATAGCAGGGGTATTCCCTAGGCAGGCATTCCAATCTAGACAGAATGAGCTTTTCTTTAAAAATTCTTTATCAGGTAATTTAATGATAAAAATGAAATTTGACGATCTACTGGTTGGTGTTGTCGTCTCGATTGTAATCTTCTTCAATACGATATCCACTACGATGTTAAACAAGGGCTTTTTGCACGTTGGTGCGAGCTCTCTCTTAGTGGTTGTAGCTCTCTTATTGCTTCGTTTTTTTAATAAAATCTCGATTCCCTATCATTATCTAATCTTGTCTGCTATATTATTGATGGTAGCAGTTATGGTTTATTTTAAGACAGATAGGTTAAATTTCTTAGTTTTTTCTCTCTTAATGGTTTTACTGGTCAATGCGGATAGGAGAGTCATTTTAAAGACGTATGTATTTGTTGCAGGAACAATTGTCCTTACAGTATTTCTATTGTCACTGTTAAAGGTAGTTCCAAACTTACAATATAGTCGGGGTGCTGTTATCCGTAATTCATTTGGGTTTATCTATCCAACAGATTTCGCAGCCCATTGTTTCTACCTTTATGTCGCAATCTCCTATTTGCTAAAAGATCGGTATATTGGCTTACGATCTCTGAGTGGCGTTCTTCTAGCTCTCTTTATTATCAAGTTCTGTGACGCTCGTATGAATGCGATCTCGCTTTTGGTTGCTGTCTTGCTCTTTCTCCTCTTTTATTTCACAAAAGAGAAAAAGTTGAAGTTGTATCACTTGTTGCCTTATTCGGTCATCCTTTTTTTCAACTGGAATGATCTATTTAACCTATCAGTTTTCTTGGTCATCTCCACTTTATGTTCAAATTAATCAATTCATTACTGGTCGGTTGGCCTTAGGTAAAAATGCTTTTAATTTATACCCTTTGAATTGGTTTGGAACAAGAGGGGGTTCAGTTTATTGGATCCGGAGGAAGCACAGAGTCTGTCCTCAATTATAATTATGTCGATTCGTCTTATGTTCAGATGTTATTTACATATGGTATCGTACCGGTTGCTTTATTAGTCGGTATTTATGTCATTGTTTCAAAATATGAATTCAAGAAGGGGCGTTATTTATTTGTTGCGATCTTGTCCCTTATTGCGATTAACTGTATGATTGAAGCATTTTGGTTTGTACCGACTTATAACATCTTTATGTTCACACTTTTTGCGACAGAAGTTGTCAAGAAAAAGCCGAACCCTTCCCTCTCTTATAGCGAGGAAATTGGGGGGATTTGAAAGTCTAATTTATAGCAATGAGTCTATGATACGGCTGAGAGCTTAGACATATTTTAAAATAGAAAAATAATGGAGTCTACTATGTACGATTATCTGATTGTTGGTGCTGGTTTGTCTGGAGCCATTTTCGCACATGAAGCTACTAAACGCGGTAAAAAAGTAAAAGTGATTGACAAGCGTGATCACATCGGTGGAAATATTTACTGTGAGGAGGTTGAAAGTATCAACGTTCACAAGTACGGTGCCCACATTTTCCATACGTCCAACAAAAAAGTGTGGGACTATGTCAACCAATTCGCTGAATTTAACAACTATATCAACTCACCAGTAGCTAACTACAAGGGTAGTCTTTACAATCTTCCCTTCAACATGAACACTTTTTATGCTATGTGGGGAACCAAGACTCCTCAAGAAGTCAAGGACAAGATTGCCGAGCAAACGGCTGATATGAAAGATGTTGAGCCTAAAAACCTTGAAGAACAAGCTATCAAGTTGATTGGTCCGGATATCTATGAAAAGTTGATCAAGGGCTATACAGAAAAACAATGGGGACGTTCTGCCACAGACCTTCCACCATTTATCATCAAACGTCTTCCGGTTCGTCTGACCTTTGATAATAACTACTTTAACGATCGTTACCAAGGGATTCCAATCGGTGGTTACAACGTCATCATTGAAAACATGCTGGGCGATGTAGAAGTAGAGCTTGGGGTTGACTTCTTTGCCAATCGTGAAGAGCTTGAAGCTTCAGCTGATAAAGTTGTCTTTACAGGGATGATTGACCAGTACTTTGACTACAAACATGGGGAGTTGGAATATCGTAGCCTGCGCTTCGAACATGAAGTTTTGGATGAGGAAAATCATCAAGGGAATGCGGTCGTCAACTATACCGAGCGTGAAATTCCATATACTCGTATTATTGAGCACAAGCATTTCGAGTATGGAACTCAACCCAAGACAGTCATCACTCGCGAATACCCAGCTGACTGGAAACGTGGGGATGAACCCTACTACCCAATCAACGATGAAAAGAATAACGCTATGTTTGCCAAGTACCAAGAAGAAGCGGCTAAAAATGACAAGGTGATCTTCTGTGGACGCCTGGCAGACTATAAATACTACGACATGCACGTGGTCATTGAGCGTGCTCTAGAAGTCGTAGCAAATGAGTTTGATTAAGAGAAACGATAATCTATGAAATACTACTTAAAAGAAGAATTCCTGCATGATGTCAACGCAAAGAACGCAGGAAATAAAGCACGCAATGACGTAGAAAGTATTGTGAAAGAAGAAGGCTATCATCCCTTGGTCCTTTCTGTCGACAATTGGTATCAGATGAGTACCCTTGCGGCTCAACGCCATAAAGGCAAAAGGCTTTTTGGTCAAGCCTTGGATCAACTAAAGCAAGGAGATGAGTTGCTGATCCAGTTTCCAATGCTTCACCATAGTTTTTTCTCAACCCATTTGGTTAAAAAAGCACAAAAAAGAGGGATTAAAGTCTATCTCTTGATTCATGACCTAGAAGTGCTTCGCCATGCCAATATGACTTCACTACCTTTAAAACACAGAATTCGGATGTACCTTCAAGAAGCAAGTTTTCTCAAAACAGCTGATGGGATCATCGCCCACAATCCAGTTATGAAATCTGTCTTGGTAGATAAGGGAATTGCGGAAGATAAGATTGTCAGCCTTGGAATTTTCGACTATTTGATTCCAGATTTTCAAGAAAAAAGTGGGCAAACAAAAGACCAGCCGATCATTGTGGCTGGAAATTTGGCACAAGAAAAAGCTGGCTATCTTTATACCCTTCCAGAAGCACCGGCCTATAACCTCTATGGTGTTGGCTTTGATGAGAGTAGAGCCCTAGAGAATGAGACCTACTTTGGCTCTTTCCTACCGGATGAACTTCCTGCTGCTCTTGAGGGTGGTTTTGGACTTGTCTGGGATGGGGATAGTGCGGAAACCTGTAGTGGTGTTTTTGGCGAGTACCTTCGCTACAACAACTCTCACAAGGCATCGCTTTATCTAGCATCGGGCTTCCCGCTTGTAGTGTGGAAACAGTCAGCTTTATCTCACTTTGTCCTTGAGAAGGGCTGTGGGATAGCAGTAGAGTCGCTCCATGACTTGAAGGAGACCATCGACAATCTTTCAGATGCCGATTACCAAGGTTTGGTAGATAATGCCAAGCGTGTTGGTCAGGAAATCCGAGATGGTCACTACTTGAAGACAGCCTTAAAGCATTTATCATAAGATCAAAAGAAGTCAGACGGACTTCTTTTTTTAGTTTTTCAAAAAAATATCACTAATTTTAAAAATTCGCCTTATAAAACTTTTCATCGCTGAAACCGTGTGGTAAAATGATTAACGTATAAAATTTGTATAAAGGGAAGTTTATATGAAAAAGAAAGATCTTATTTTTTATGCCGGAGCGGCAGTCTTGATGGCTGTATCTGCTCAGGGAGTCAGTGCAGATGAGCTGGTTTCAAACGAGGCCACTACTACTGAAGGCAACCAAGTCCAAGCTGAAACATCCCCGAAGTAGCCGTTGCTGAAAAGTCGGTAGCACCTGTCGCAAGCAACTATGCAGCACCAGCAAATGTGACCGAACAGCCTGTAGCACCTGTGAACAAGGCCGCGGCTTCAGAAAGTGGAACCACATCTGTAGAGAAAGCTACAGAAGCATCGACTACTGAGAAAGAAGAAACTTCTCTTCCGTCTGACGCAGGAAGCACGACCTTCTTTAACACAGGCGCTCACGCTCCAGCTGGTCGCTCAACAGATGTGGCGGTTCAGCCAAAATCATTCGTTGATGTGAGTAGCCATAACGGAGACATTAGTATTGGAGACTACCGTACCCTAGCTAATAAAGGCGTGGGCGGTGTCGTTGTCAAATTGACAGAAGATACTTGGTACAAGAACCCGAATGCGGAGAACCAAATTCGCAATGCGCAAGCAGCTGGTTTTGCAAGTATCGACCTACCACTTCTCTCGCTATACTTCTGAAGAAGCAGCGCGTGCAGAAGCACGGTTCTATATCGCAGCGGCGCAACGCTTTAATCTTCCAAAGAACACCCTCATGGTCAATGACTTTGAGGGATGCCAAGATGCAGACCAAATATTAACCGCAACACCCAAGCTTGGGCTGACGAAATGCGTAAAAAAATGGCTACACCAACTTGATGTTCTACACCAGTGCTAGCTGGTTGGATGAAAACAACCTTCGCAAGAAAGGTCCTGTCAACACCGCTCAATTTGGGCTTCAGAATTTCTGGGTTGCGCAATATCCTTCTCCAAAACTGTCTGTAAACGATGCGAAAAGCTTGCGTTACAATGGGAAAAGCTGGCGCGTGGCAGTTCACTTCTCAAAGCGGAATTGCTTCCAGGAAAACACCTATTTGACCACAGTGTGGACTATACCGGTCGCTTCACAGCGAACGCAAAACCTGCAGCGGATCCAACAGAAGGCAGCTTAAGTGGGAAGATTGATATTGTCAATAACGATACTATGACGGGACGCTTTGACGTTGTCATCTCAAATGTTAAGGCGCCAAATGGAGTTCGAACCGTTTCTGTCCCAATCTGGTCAGAAACAGGTGGTCAAGATGACCTTGTTTGGTATACAGCCAACCGTCAAGCCAATGGGACCTATACCGTCAATGTAAAAGCGGCGGACCATAAAAACTCAACCGGTCTTTACAATGTCCATCTGTACTATGTTCAGAATAATGGACAATTGACGGGTGTGGGTGGAACAACGACGACAGTAGCCATTGGAAAGAAAAATCAGACTCCGGTTTCAGCGGATCTGACTATTGCAAAATCAGAAAAAGACGGCACCTTCACCATTACTGCTAAAAATCTTCAAGGTTTCGATGGCTACAAGGAAGTGAAGATTCCATTCTGGTCTCATGCCAATGGGATGAAAGACATTATCTGGTACACTCCGACTCGCCAAGCAGACGGTTCATATACTGTAACAGCCAAAGCTAGTGACCACGAAAACGCTGATGGCAAATACGAAGCGCAGGTCTTCTATGTAGACGCCCAAGGGCAAAAACAAGTTTGTGAAAAAGGCCTTTATCGATTATACGGCGACAAAACCGGCCAATGCTGTCGTAGCTGATCTGACTATTACAAAAATCAGAAAAAAAGATGGCACCTTCACCATTACAGCTAAGAACCTTCAAGGTTTCGATGGTTATAAAGAAGTGAAGATTCCATTCTGGTCTCATGCCAATGGGATGAAAGATATCATCTGGTACACTCCAACTCGCCAGGCAGACGGTTCATATACTGTAACAGCTAAAGCCAGTGACCACGAAAACGCTGATGGCAAGTACGAAGCGCAAGTCTTCTATGTGGACGCCAAGGGCCAAAACAAGTTTGTGAAAAAGGCCTTTATTGATTATACAGCTTCTAAACCATCTGCCGATCTGATCATTACGAAATCAGAAAAAGATGGCACCTTCACCATCACAGCTAAGAACCTTCAAGGCTTCGACGGCTACAAGGAAGTGAAGATTCCATTCTGGTCTCATGCCAATGGGATGAAAGATATCATCTGGTACACGCCAACTCGACAAGCAGACGGTTCATATACTGTAACAGCCAAAGCTAGTGACCACGAAAACGCTGATGGCAAGTACGAAGCGCAGGTCTTCTATGTGGACGTTCAAGGCCAAAACAAGTTTGTGAAAAAGGCCTTTATTGATTACAAAAATCAATCTCGTCCAACCGGCACTCTCTTGATCCAAAACAACAACAAGGATACAGGTACCTTTGATGTCATCATCAAGGATGTCTACAGCCCCAAAGGGGTGCAGACCGTTCAGGTTCCTACTTGGTCTGATAAGGACGGACAAGACGACATCCGCTGGTATGAGGCGACTCGCCAATCAAATGGAGACTACAAGGTATCGGTCAAAGCGAGCGATCACAAGAACTCTACTGGTAAGTACCATGTTCACCTTTACTACATTCAAAATGATGGTTCTCGGATTGGTATTGGTACCACGACTACAGACGTGGAATTCCGAAATGCCATGACCAAGACGCAAGCTGCTATCAAGAATGTCAATGCAACGAACGGGACTTATACAGTAGCTGTAGATCAAGCACCTCAGGGACGTCAGATTAAAAATATTCGTGTTGCAGCTTGGTCTAAAGCGCACCAAGAAAATCTTTACTGGTATTCCGCAACACCGACAGGTATACATACAGAGATCACTGTCTCTGCCAATAATCACGGTAATGAAGCGGGCAACTATACCACTCACGTCTATGTAGACTACAAAGATGGGGGAGTTGAAGGTTTTAACCTCGGTCAGACAGCCTTGTCTCCACGAAATCAAAAGGTGAATCCACAAACAACCTATTATTCTCAACGGGATCCTCGTTGGGCTGGGAAATGGTATGGTGTGAGCAATATGGACCAATCCGGCTGTGTTCCGACTTCCTTAGCTATGGCATTCACAGATATTCTAGGAAAGGAAGTGTTACCGACCACAATTGCGGATTATTTGTATTATAACACCAACTCCTTTAATAAAATTGCTGTAGCTGGTACAGATGCCGACGGACTTGTTGCTGCGACTAAAAACTGGGGATTGACAAGCCAAATGCTTACAGGCAAGGATGCAATCGCAGCAACTTTAATATCAGGAAAACATGTTCTTGCCGCTGTTGAGGAAAGTATCTTTATTAATGCTCCTTATACGCATGAAATTGTCCTACAAGGCTATGATAATGGGAAAACCTATGTGAGAGATCCATTCAACGCAGCAAATAATGGTTGGCATTCTATTGATTACATCTTCTCAGTAAAAAGTACAGATCCAATTGATGCAAAATTAGGATCGCCATTTTTCAGTGTTTTTGCTTAGCTATTTCTAAAAAAGTAAGTAAATTTTATTCAATGGCAATCAGGTATAATCCATTTTGTTTTGGAAAAACGAGTATTCTCATAGACGGAGATACTCGTTTTTTTCATTGTGAAAATATAGGGACTTTCACTGAATCAATCAAGAACTTTATTTTTTACTTTAACTTATACTTTTTTATAGAGGTTTCCTTGATCCGGCGGTTTGTGCTATAATACTACTATGTGGGTACAATCCGTAAAAAATTGTAAGAGGAGATACATGAAAAAGAAAGATCTTATTTTTTATGCTGGGACAGCCGTTTTGTTAGCTTTTTCGACACAACAAGTCAAAGCCGATGAACAAAGTGCGTCTGATCAAACACCAGAAAACTACTTCAGCTGTCGTTTTGAAAAAACAACAACTTCATCAGAAGCGCAGAATACTGTGAACGAAGGAGTGGGAGTTGAGAAAGGTATTCAGACAGAGAAATATCGTTGCAACAGAGGCAGTACCTGACACATCGACTCTTAGTAATAACCAGTCTTTTGACAAGGGCACTAGCGACAAGGTTATATCAGAGCAACCAGCACCAGCTGTGGTAGCTAGTCGCGCTCCATATGGCGCACGCGCACGAGTGGTAGAAACACGAAATGAGAGTGTTCCCTCAACAGGAATCTCCAGTTTCTGCAGATTTGAATATTGAAAAATCAGATTCAGAAGGTACCTTCACCATTACAGCTAAGAACCTCCAAGGCTTGGATGGTTATAAAGAAGTGAAGATTCCATTTCTGGTCTCATGCCAATGGGATGAAAGACATCATCTGGTACACTCCAAGTCGCCAGGCAGACGGTTCTTATACTGTAACAGCCAAAGCAAGCGATCACGAAAACGCTGATGGCAAATACGAAGCGCAGGTCTTCTATGTAGATGCCAAAGGTCAAAACAAGTTTGTCAAGAAAGCCTTTATCGATTACACAGCTCCTAAACCATCTGCTGATCTGACCATTACAAAATCAGAGTCAGATGGCACCTTCACCATTACAGCTAAGAACCTCCAAGGCTTCGATGGCTACAAGGAAGTGAAGATTCCATTCTGGTCTCATGCCAATGGGATGAAAGATATTATCTGGTACACTCCAACTCGTCAAGCAGATGGTTCATATACTGTAACAGCCAAAGCTAGTGACCACGAAAACGCTGATGGCAAATACGAAGCGCAGGTCTTCTATGTGGATGCCAAAGGCCAAAACAAGTTTGTCAAGAAAGCCTTTATCGATTACACAGCTTCTAAACCATCTGCTGATCTGACCATTACAAAATCAGAAAAAGACGGGACTTTCACTATTACAGCTAAGAACCTTCAAGGCTTCGATGGCTACAAGGAAGTGAAGATTCCATTCTGGTCTCATGCCAATGGGATGAAAGATATCATCTGGTACACGCCAACTCGTCAAGCAGACGGTTCATATACTGTAACAGCCAAAGCTAGTGACCACGAAAACGCTGATGGCCAGTATGAAGCGCAAGTTTTCTATGTGGATGCCAAAGGCCAAAACAAGTTTGTCAAGAAGGCCTTTATTGATTTCAAAAATCAGTCACGTCCAACTTCTAGTCTCTTAATCCAAAACAACAACAAGGATGCGGGTACCTTTGACGTCATTATCAAGGATGTCTACAGTCCTAAAGGGGTGCGGACTGTGCAAGTTCCTACTTGGTCTGATAAGGACGGCCAAGACGACATCCGCTGGTATGAGGCGACTCGCCAATCAAATGGAGACTACAAGGTATCGGTCAAAGCGAGCGATCACAAGAACTCTACTGGTAAGTACCATGTTCACCTTTACTACATTCAAAATGATGGTTCTCGGATAGGTGTTGGAGCAACAACCACAGAAGTTGAATTTCGAAATATGACGACCAAGACTCAAACAGGGATCAAGAATGTTAATTCTGGTGCGGGAACCTTTACGGTAACGGTGGACCAAGCACCTCAGGGACGTCGGATTAAGAACATCCGTGTTGCAGCCTGGTCTCAAGCTCATCAAGAAAACCTCTTTTGGTATACTACGGCACCTTCTGGTACCCATACAGAAGTGCAAGTCTCTGCAGCGAATCACCAGTACCAGAAAGGAAACTACACCACTCACGTCTATGTGGACTATGTGGATGGTGGCGTTGAAGGTTTTAACCTGGGGCAAACAGGTTTGTCTCCTGTTATCGCAACCGGACAACGAGATCGGGTTCTTCGAGCAGCTGCAAATTTAGTAGGTGTTCGAAGTGGAAGTGTGGCGCATCACCAATTGGTAAATGACTATAACAGTGTAAAACCACTCCCTGTAGGCTATACTGTAAAAAATTCAGATGACTGGTGTGATGTATTTGTTACAACAATCTTCCAACGAGAGGGACTCAGTCATCTCATTGGTCGTGAGTGTGGGGTAGAACGACACATCCAAATCTTTAAGCGTCTCGGTATTTGGAATGAGGATGGAGCTTCTACACCAAAAGCGGGTGATATTATTACCTTTAACTGGGATCAGGATCATCAATCAAATGATGGTTGGGCTGATCACATTGGGATTATTGAATCTGTTCGAGATGGGATGATCTATACAATTGAAGGAAATTCAGGTCATGATGTCGGTACTGTAAAACGCAATGTTTACCGAATTGGACATGGCAATATCCGTGGCTTTGCAACACCGCGTTATTATTAAAAAGAAGAGAGAGTGGGACAGAAATCGTTAATTCGTTAGAATTCGATTTCGTCGTCCCACCTCCGCACAGTTGAGTAGGGCTGTAAAAGCTGATGAAATCAGCGTGGTAGAGCCCACTCAACCACTGCGTCTTGCTCTACAATCCAAAGACAATTGAGAGGCTAGGACTTTTGTCCCAGCCTCTTTTTGTGGTTTTTCTCTTGTCCCATTATTGGGGTACAGTGCCAGGTTCGGGTTTTGTTTACGATTAACTAATGTTACTTTAAAAACGTTAGCCATATATTGGAATTAATTTGACGATTCAAAGAAAAAAACATTCGAAACTAGCAATAGTTTGAAGTTCTTTTTAAATTAATTGAACGCAAAAACATTATTTTTGAAAAAAATATCTATATTTTTATTGAAATTGGTTTAGAAAAAGTATTACAATTTAAAAGTGTATAAAAGGTTTTATATGGAAAAATAATTTGATACTCTTCCATGAAGAACCTGTTGTATTGTGTGGGATGATTTAGATAACCATGCGAAAGAAGAGAGGAGAATTATATGAAAAAGGAAAGACAAATGAAGCAATTCATGTCAAAATTCCTGAATGCAGTAAGTTTATTCTTGCTGATGTTTTCGATGTTTTCGACCCCGCTTGTCACTGTAGCAGAGACAAGTGAAGGGACATCTAGTACCGAGGTTGTTCAGCCAGAGTCAGCAATAGAGGCACCGAGCAGTGCGACGGAAGATACGAGTACAGAAGCTGTCAGTTCGGAAGCTAGTGTGACTGAGACACCAGCTCCAGCAGGAGGCGTACGAGCAGCAGCGACTCGAGCTCCAAAGGAAGTAGATGATGTCATCACAAGCATCAAATATACCAACAATGAAGGTGGAGAACTGAACTGGTCACTTGCACCATGGGCGACTTTTAAGATCAATGCGACCTTTGCCTTGCCGAATAATAAAATTCATGCAGGAGATACAACAACAGTTTCTGTGCCATCTCAGTTGATTATCAACAGTACGGACTATGAACTGAAAGGGATAGACAAGGATGGTAATGAACAGATTGCCGCATATGCCCATGTGGATCCAACTTACAAAAAGTTGACCTTAACTTATACAGACTTTGCTGAAAAGAATTCAGATGTTGAGGGTAATTTCTTCTTCTATGTTCGGGTGGATCACCTGCTCGTTCCAAATGCAGAGAAAATTCCAATCAGTTTAACTGTGGGAAACAAGATTGTTCCAAATGACCCTCCTCAACCCCCAGTAGACTACATCGGGGTTGAAAAACCTGACACTTATACCCTTAACAAGGTTGGTTCTTATAACCGGGAAGCAACTACTCCAACCCTTAACTACACCATCGCCATCAACCGCAAACCTATAAATATTAAAAATGCGGTTTTAAGAGATACTCTTCAATTTACCAATGCCAAATATGACAAGAATTCTTTCATCGTTGAAAAAAGGTCAGTGGGTATGGGAAAATGCTAACTGGGTGTTTAAAAATGCCGAAACAGCGACTTATGAAATTTCTTTCCCAGATGACAAGTCTTTTGAGATAAAGATAGCCAATATAACTGACAAAGAAATGTACCGGATTCGTTATAATGTCATCTTAGGATACATCCCTCTTGATAATGAAAAGTTTGTCAACAATGCTACGTTAAACGGTGAAGATTCGATTGTGAAGAATGCAGAAGCACGGGTTCTGTGGCAAAAAGGTGGAGGAAATGCGGTCAGCTATGCTTATCATATCAAACTCCACAAGCAAAACGAAGCAGGTGAGCCACTTCAAGGGGCTCAATTCAAGATTGTCCGCAATGCCAACAAACAAACCCTTACTCATACAGTGGATGGAAAAGAAACGGATATCTTCACTTCAGATGAAAATGGTGATTTGAATGTACCAGGCTTGCTTAAGGATGATTACACTGTTACAGAAGTAGCAGCTCCAAATGGTTATCAATTGCTCAAAGATCCGGTGACCATCTCAGAGACTGATTTTGCCCAAGATAATCCGAATTTCGATGTTACTAGTAAAATCTTGACAGTTGTGATTAGCAATAAGAAACAAAACAACCGTCAACTCAAGGTAACTAAGAAATGGAATGATAAGGAAAATCAATACAAGACTCGTCCAGCATCTGTGACTGTCAACCTCTTGAAAGACGGTGTCGTCGTAGAAGGTAAGAGTCTGGTCTTGAGCGCGGACAATCAGTGGACAGGGGCCTTCACAGATCTAGATGAAACAGGCAACTACTCAGTTCAAGAAGTCGACGTAACCGGCTATGTCGCAACTGTTGAATCAGAAGCAAAAGACAGCGTCCGACTAGTTAATAGTCTTGAAACAACAGAAGTCTCTGGTAGCAAGACTTGGGAGGATGATAACAACCGTGATGGAAAACGCCCAAGCCAGATCACTGTCAACCTCCTTGCAGATGGAGAAAAAGTAGACAGCCTTAAAGTGAAAGCTGACAAGGATGGGAACTGGACATACAGCTTTAAGGATCTTCCAAAATACAAGGATGGAAAAGAGATTGTCTATACGGTATCTGAGGAAGCTGTTGAAGGCTATACCAGTCAGCTAGAGGGAACCAACCTCACTAATACCTACACTCCAGCCATTGTTTCTATTGAAGGAAGCAAGGCTTGGAAGGATGACAACAACCGTGACGGCCTTCGTCCAAGTCAAATCACTGTCAACCTTCTTGCAAATGGGGAAAAAGTGGATAGTGCTATTGTTAGCCCAGATGCAAGCGGTAATTGGACCTACCGTTTCCAAAACCTTCCAAAATACAAAGATGGTAAGGAAATCACCTACACAATTTCGGAAGAAAAAGTTCCGGGATATAGTAGCAAGGTAGAGGGGAACAACCTCATCAATAGCCATACACCGGCTACTGTTTCAGTTAAAGGAAGCAAGACTTGGAAGGACGCTGACAACCGTGATGGACTTCGTCCGAGTCAAATCACTGTTATCTTGAAAAAAGCCCTAGCTGGATCAGAAGCAGTAGAAGTCGCTCGTAAAGAGGTCACAGCAAAAGACAAGTGGGCTTATGAGTTTAAAGATCTTCCAAAATATGAGAATGGACAAGAAATTGTTTACTCTGTAGATGAAGAAGTTGTTCCAGGTTATGAAACCAGTGTAGAAGGAACCAACCTCACCAATACCCATACTCCTGAACGGACTGCCATTCCATTCAGCAAGGTATGGCAAGACGATGGCAACCAAGACGGTCTTCGTCCAGAGTCTATCGTAGTGAATCTGTTGGCAAATGGTAAGAAGGTAGCTACCCAGACCCTCACAGCTGAAACTGGCTGGGCAGGGATCTTTGAAAACCTTCCAAAAATACGAGGCTGGAAAAGTCATTGTCTACACCCTTGAAGAAGAAAAAAGTAGCCAACTATACAGCTGACATCGATCAAACAAACTATGTCATTACCAATACTCACAAGCCAGGTGAAACTCACCTAACCGTGACGAAACGCTGGGATGATGAAAAATAATAAAGCGGGCATCCGTCCGAAGAGCATCAAGGTTCAACTTTTTGCGGATGGTAAGAAAGCTGGCAACGAAATTGAGCTCAGTGAAGCCAATAAATGGACCTATACTTTCTCAAAACTTCCAGAGAAAGCAAATGGGAAAAACCATTGTCTATACGGCTAGTGAAATGGTGGTTCCAGCGGGTTATGAAGGGACAAAAGTGCAGAAGATCCAAGTAATGTGACCTTGATCAATAAGCACAAACCAACAGTGCCACCGTCAACACCACCGTCAACACCACCGTCAACGCCACCATCAACGCCACCATCAACGCCACCATCAACACCACCGTCAACACCACCGTCAACGCCACCATCAACACCACCGTCAACACCGCCATCAACACCACCGTCAACACCAGAAAAACCTGGTCGCTCGGTTCATAAGAAATTATTGCCAAGTACGGGTACGGTTGTTTCGGTTGTAAGTATTGTCTTAGCGGTTGCCTTAGGTGGACTTGCTTTCTATATCTTAAAAGAAAAGAAAAACTAGTACGAATATACTAGTATTTAGATGAGTCTGAGACAAAACGACTTCTCAGGTAGTACAGAGAGATTCACACTTGGTGTGGGTCTCTTTTCTACTATTTATCAAATGCCTTGATATGCTTGACAAATGCTAAAAAAAGGGCTTAGTCTATTTTAAATTTTGACTAAATAGATTGATTCACTACTCATTTAAAGACTAAGGATTAAGAGGCTGGGACAAAAGTCCTAGCCTCTCAATTGTCTTTGGATTGTCGAGCAAGACGCAGTGGTTGAGTGGGCTCTACTACGCTGATTTTATCAGCTTTTACAGCCCTACTCAACTGTGCGGAGGTGGGACGACGAAATCGAATTCTAACGAATTACCGATTTCTGTCCCACTCTCAGATTTTCAACCATAAATAATGTTCATAAAAGCTCTTGAAACAAGAAAGTTATAATAGCAAATCATATTGAAGTAAGGTGGAATTGTGAATAATTAGAGTGCACTACATTTATGTTTCAACTCTTGTGTGATTGTTTATACTGAAGTGGCTATTGGAAGTGGTAGCAGAAATGAATACTTGGATTATAATTATGAATAAGAAATAGCTATAAAACGAAGAGAAGTATAGTGTTAGTATAGTTTTCTTTTTATTTTTCTTCCCTTTGTCTATTTTTATAGAGAAAAATAATACTCAGTATGTCAGGAGGACAGATTAGTTCTCAGTAATATTAGCATTTCTAGTTCTTATTACAAAGGTAAAAAAATTCTTGACAAACTAAAAAAATTAACGTTATTATTAACTAGTTAATAAACCGATTAAGAAAAAGAAAGGATTTATACATGTTGGGGAGGAAGCTAAGAGCCTTAGGAATTGGATTCGTCTGCCTCTTATTGTTAGTGGCTTGTGGGAGTCAGAGGAGTTCGGGAGCTGGCTCTACTAAAAAGGGGCTCAAAATTGTGACGAGTTTTTATCCTGTCTATTCCTTGGTTAAGGAAATCTCAGGTGATCGAAACGAGGTCTGGATGGTTCAGTCAGGTGCGGGGATTCATGATTACGAACCTTCGGCCAAGGAGACAGCCCAGATCTATGATGCGGATGTCTTCATTTATCATTCTCAAACACTCGAATCTTGGGCTGGACGTCTAGATCCTAGCTTGCAAGACTCGAAACTGCGGGTCATCGAAGCCAGCAAGGGAATGGAATTGGATAAGGTCGCTGGCTTAGAAGATATTGAGGATACGGAAGGGAAGGATGCAAAACACTTGTATGACCCTCATACCTGGATGGATCCACTGAAAATCACCGAAGAAGGGAAGATCATCGCCCAAGAGTTGGGAGACATCGATCCAGAAAATAGAAGTTATTATGAGGCCAATGCCCAAAAACTTGCAAAACGCTGTGAGGCTTTGGTGGACAAATACCAACCTCTCTTTGAAAAAGCGACACAAAAAACCTTTGTGACCCAGCATACAGCCTTTTCTTATCTAGCCAAGCGCTTTGGCTTGAAACAATTAGGAATCGCAGGGATCTCGCCGGAGCAAGAACCAACAGCCCGTCAGTTGGCTGAGATTCAGCAGTTTGTCAAGGACTATCAAGTTCAAACCATCTTTGTTGAGAAGCATACCTCGTCTAAGGTGGCTGATAGCATTGCCAAGGCGACAGGGGCAAAGGTGAAGGTCTTGGATCCTCTCGAAGCAGATCCAGAAAATAACAAAGATTTCTTGGAGAACCTAGAAGAAAATATGGCGAGTCTAGCGAAAGAATTACAGGAGTAAGTAGAAAGAATGAAGAAAAAAGGAACAATTGGATTAGTAGCAACATTAGGTCTGGGTTTATGTGCCTATGCCTTAAGTCAGCAAGCACCAGTCAAGGAAGACAAAAAGAGTCAGAATCAGGTGCAGTATTTACAAGGAGACAAGAAAAAGTCAGCTAGCAGCTCAAACAAGAAGGAAGAAAGCATTGAATCCGTCAACTCGAAGGAAAAGACCCAGGCAGAGCAGATTGTGGTTAAGATTACTGACGAGGGCTTTGTGACTTCCCATGGAGATCATTTCCATTACTACAATGGCAAGGTCCCTTACGATGCGATTTTTAGTGAGGAGTTGATTTTACGGGACCCTTCTTACCAACTGCAGCAATCGGACATTGTCACACAGGTGCGAGATGGCTATATTATCAAGAAGGATGGGACTTACTACCTCTATCTAACCGATCCGCAACATACACTGAATGTTCGTTCGGTGGAGGAGTGCCCAACAGAAAAAAAGGAGAGCTGGTTTCAGGTTCGAAAGAGAATGCCCAAAAATCTGGGCAAACTCGTGATTTTAGTCAGCCAAGTCAGGCTTTTACGAGAAGGGAAAAACAGTCGCTAGTCTAACAGCAGGAGTCAAGCCTAGCCAGGGTGGCTACCGGACAGATGACGGCTATGTCTTCCATCCTGGGGATGTGATTTCTGATACAGGAGATGGCTTTTATCGTGCCTCATGGGGGACACTACCACTATATTCCGAAGAGTGCCTTATCAGCTGGAGAATTATATGCTGCCTTAGCGGTTTTTAAATGGAGGAGGAAAAATGAAGTAAATCCTATTGCTCCACCTTCTAGCCAGCTAGCTTCATCAGGGTAATCCGAATCAGCCAATCTCCGACCCGGTCACTCCAACGATTACAGCTTCTGTGCCTCATCCAACAGCAACTAATAAGGGGGTCCTTGCCGAGCCTTTTGGAAGAGTTGCAAAAAACTCCGCTTTCAGAGCGCCATGTTGAGTCGGATGGTTCTGTTTTTGATCCAAGTAAGATTACCAAATGGACAGATCAAGGGGTAGTTTATCCTCATGGGGATCATTTCCATTTCATCCCTTATAGTCTCCTTTCGCCTTTAGAGCGGGAGTTGGCACGACAGTTCCAACTATCTCGTACACAAGGTGGAAGTATCGCAAAAGAAGAGAGTCCAACTCAACCTTCAAGCCCAAACACAAAACCAGTCAATCAGGACCACGACCATGAGAAGGAGGATCCTCATCACAAGCATGACCATGAGGAGCATGAAGCCGATCATGATCATCATCATGAAGGTGAACAGGCCCATGAGCACGACCATGGATTCCATGCAGATCATGTTATCAGCAAGGATGACGAGGGCTATATGGTCGCTCACGGAGACCATGCTCATTACTTCTACAAGAAGGATCTCTCACCTCAAGAAATCGCTGCTGCAGAGGCAGTGCTAGCTGGTAAGAAGGAAGAGGACAAGGGGCAACCACTGACAGATGATGTGGCGACCTATTCGCGCGATGCTTCGGATGAAGAAAAAATCCAGTACATTAGCCAGACCTACGGCGTTCCTCGGGAAGCTATCAAAATTTCCAATGGTTTCTTTGTCTTTAACAATCCAGACCAAGAATACGATCCAACCCATATCCACCCTTATGCAGTTCGGAAGGAACATGTCCGGATTCCACTTGAAACAGGAAATCCTGAGCTAGACTTTATCAACGAGCTTTATGCAACAGCACTTCGCTCTGGTATTTCACCATATACGATGCAAATCGAGAATGGTCAATTTGTCATTCCGCATGGAGACCATAACCACTATATCAAGGTGCGCTCAGCAGGCTTGGCGGACTACCTGGCTCACCGTCTGCCGACCATCCAATCAGCTTACCAGAAAGGTGACTTGGACCAGAAAGCTGTAGAGGACAAGGTCAACCAACTCCTGGCAGAAAGTCGGACTTTGTACGCATCCGATCCTCTGCAACAAAGACGGATTGAGTTGAACTTGGGTCAATTCTTAGAAACTGTTAAAAACTTCCCAAGCAATTCGACAGCAGGCTACTTGGCTAGTCTGGACCAAGTTGACAAGGAATATATCCACGCGACCCAAGAAGTCAAACCAAAAGAAGAAACAGCCTTGGACCGTCGCTACCAGGAATTGCTGGAACAAGTTCGCTTGCTAGATACCGAAGCTTTCCAACTCAAGAAAGAAAGCCTCGTTGCTCAGTTGCAGGAAGCCTATACGGCCAAGGATAGCCAACGATTGGAGAAAGAAGGAAAATTGTTGCAGGCCATTCAAGAGATGCAAGATCGGACCGGTGTGACTTCGGTGGACTACCTCAAGTATTTCTACCAAAGTTTAAGTGATGCGCGCTTGACACCAGAATTGCGGGCGACAGCAGCGGACCTTGCTTTGAAGCTTTACCGGGCTCAGGCCTTTGAAGAAGCTTGGGACTCAAAAGCCCATTTCATGGAACTCTACCAAGCCAAGCAAGCCATTGACCAACTAGTGTCTCAGGAAAATGCTCCAACCTATCCAATTGAAAAAACAGTTCTGGATCAAAAGGGAGCAGATGCGCCGTCCTATAACTTAGCTGTTTACGACTTCCTCAAGGGGGTCTATGGTGATCTGGATGAAAAGACAGAGTCTCGTCAACGCTCCAGTCTCTTGACAGCACTTGTAGAACAAATCACCTCTCTTTTGCCACAAGTAGAAGAAAGCAAACGTCCTGCCTTTGAAGAACGTTTGGAACAGGTGCGCCAAGAGCCAGATGCTGACACGGCTTTGACAACTGGGAAAACTCTTTTGCGTGAAGTTGGTGAAACGATTGAACAACAAAAGCAAAAGAAAACAGAAGAACCTCAACCGGGAGACGTAGCCCTCTATCAAGAGATTTATAACCAGTTGATTGCTCTCCACCAACAATTGGTCGAAAAAGGAGCTAGTGATGCTCAGTTTGAACGCTTGGAAGCCCTCTTTGATCAACTAGCTGATCCAAAGAGCGACAAGAAAGCCTTGCTACAAGCAATCCAAGCTCTTCGAGATGATTTGCTAGCAGCGCCATCGACAGCAGTGACAGTGGAAGCAGACAAAGCGACCCCAGCCCCTCAAAGTCCTGCCACGAGCGATTCTAATCTGAATAAGGAAGAAACTTCAGATCCTGCTCAGACTCCATCACCAGAGTCAGAAAACACAGAAGTTAGCCCAGCCACAAGTGAAGAAACGACGGACTAGGACCTTTGTAGAAATAACAGAGAGAGATGGGACGAAATCGAATTCTAACGAATTACCGATTTCGTCCCACTCTCTTTAAATTATTCTGTAATGTAGTAGATTAGAACATCCAAACATCAGGAGTTTGGCTCTATGGAGACGTCTGCTCTTTAAACCTTTTTCAAAAACTTGCAGAAGGAGCCTCAACTGGATTTTTTTCTAAGGTAAAGGGGTGGGAGAGTCGCAAGCGGTGGGCATGGAGCATGAGACGAGGAGCTCTTTCTGGGTTGTAGAGAGGGTCTCCCACAATCGGATGGCCATGGTGAGAGAGGTGGACGCGAATCTGGTGGGTGCGACCTGTCTGGAGCTGGCAGTTGACCAGCTGGTGCGTTTTGAAAGTCTTTAAACTGGTCACATGGGTTTCCGCATAGAGGCCCTTTCGAGGATCAACAATGCGTTTGCGTCGATCGTGGCGATCTCGTCCCAATTTGTCCTTATAAACCAGCTGCTTTTTGGGTAAGCGCCCTAGGATTAAGGCCCAATAGTCTCGTTGGATTTTCTTTTCTTCTAGCAGTCGATTCAGGACGGGTAAAACAAAAGGATTCTTGGCAAAGACAAGAGCCCCACTGGTCTCCTTGTCCAAGCGATGAACCACATAACAGGTCTTTCCAACATAAGTAGAGACATGGTTGAGAAGGGCGATTTCAGCTGGTTGATTGGCGTGCGTTTTCATGCCTTCGGGTTTGTTTACGATGATGAGATGCTCATCTTCATAGAGGGTTTCGACCAGGCTAGCATCCCCTGCTAGGAGATCCTTTTCTTCATAATCTTCCGGATCAAAGGTGAGGGTGAGTTGGTCACCAGCCTGAAGCATCGATTGCCAATGGACAGTCTCCCCATTGACTTGGACATGTTTTTTGGTTCGCAAAAAATGACGAATCTTTCGTGGGATGAGAAAATAATCTTCAAGGGCCTCTTTGACCGTCATGGCGGGCAAGGCGCTTGGTATCGTTATCGTATAATGCATAGTGTTATTGTATCAGAAAGCAAGAGGAAAGAAAAGGCGAGAAGGAGGAAGAAGAAGGGAGGAACAAAACGCTGAAACCCGCTCTAGAGTGGACTAGATGGCAACCTTAAAAAAAACTAAAAGCATCCTTTCTTGCGAAGGTCTTTCTTGTCTAGACGTTAGGAAGGTGATAAAAATAGGGACTATGAACAAATTAAAAGAATTAATGGAGGAAATGATTCGTCATTTCCAACGAGAAAAAAAACCAAGGAAGATTGCGGAAGAGGTTGAGTTATCAACGGACGGGGAGGAGCAAGCTCCAACCTATAGCCGCTCGGACAAGTCACGGAGAAAATCTCACTCCCAACATCCGATCAGACGCTTTTGGCGCAAGTATCACTTGACCAAGATCTTCCTACTGATTGGCCTGACCTTTAGTCTCATTGTCGGAGGTTATCTTTTTTACATAGCCAAGACGACCAATGTAGCAGATCTGCAAAATGCCCTCAAGGCGACTACGATCATCTATGATAAAGATGGGAACCAAGCCGGTAGCCTAACGGGGCAAAAAGGGACCTACGTTGAGTTAGATGCCATTAGCGAAAACTTGCAAAATGCAGTTGTTGCGACGGAAGACCGGAGTTTCTACAAAAATAGTGGGATTAACTACGGTCGTTTCTTCCTGGCAATTTTGACTGCCGGTCGCTCTGGTGGGGGATCGACGATTACCCAACAGTTGGCCAAAAATGCCTATCTTTCTCAGGATCAGACGGTTGAGCGGAAGGCCAAGGAGTTCTTCCTAGCCCTCGAGATTAACAAAAAATATAGTAAGAAAGAAATCCTGACCATGTACCTCAATAATGCCTATTTTGGGAATGGGGTTTGGGGGATTGAAGATGCTTCTAAGAAGTATTTCGGTGTATCCGCTAGTGAGTTGACTTTGGATCAGTCAGCTGTCCTTGCCGGTATGCTCAAGGGGCCAGAAATTTATAATCCACTTTATTCTGTCGAGAATGCGACCAATCGTCGTAATACGGTCCTACAAAATATGGTCGCAGCTGGTTATATCGATCAAGCCACAGCAGATCAATCCGCCGCAGTCGACATTCATGGCCAACTGATTGATGCCTATGAAGGCAAGTCAGAAGATTATCGCTACCCGTCCTATTTTGATGCGGTTATCAATGAGGCTGTCAACGAATATGGTCTAACAGAAGAAGATATCATCAAGAATGGTTACCGGATCTACACAGAGATGGACCAGAATTACCAAGCCAGCATGCAGGTCATCTACGACAATGTAGATCTCTTCCCAGTTGCCGAAGATGGCACGCGGGCAGAATCTGGTAGTGTAGCCCTGGATCCTAAGACCGGAGGAGTGCGGGCGATCGTTGGACGCGTGGCTAGTGACCAGGATGTTGGCTTCAGAAGTTACAACTATGCGACTCAATCTGCGAGAAGTCCTGGTTCTACCATTAAACCTCTCGTCGTGTATAGTCCAGCTGTTGCCGACGGCTGGTCGACCAACAAAGAATTGGACAATACGACTAAGGTCTACGGTAGTTATACAGTCGATAACTACGGCGGCATTCAAGGTAGCCCGACTGTCCCTATGTACCAAGCCTTGGCAGAATCTCTCAATCTTCCAGCTGTCGCTACAGCCAATGAGTTAGGGCTCAATACTGTCTTTGATTATGGGACAAAATTTGGTCTCAATATGGACAAGGTGGACAGATCTCTCGGAGTTGCCCTCGGATCTGGTGTGACGACCAATCCGCTTCAGATGGCTCAGGCCTATGGAACCTTTGCCAACGATGGAGTGATGAACGATGCCCATCTCATTACGAAGATTGAAAATGCTAGCGGTCAGGTGGTGAAAAGTCACAGCCAGAAATCGAAACGAGTGCTCAGCAGTTCAGCCAATAAGAAGATGACCAATATGATGTTAGGAACCTTTACCAATGGAACGGGTGTCAATGCAGCACCATATGGTTATACCATGGCTGGTAAAACAGGAACGACTGAAACGGACTTCAACCCCGATCTTTCCGGAGACCAGTGGGTCATCGGCTACACGCCAGATGTGGTCATTAGTCAGTGGCTAGGCTTCCCTAAGACGGATGAAACCCACTATTTGACAGGGACCAGTGCAGAGACAGCCTCAGTGATCTTCCGAAATGTAGCCAATAGCGTCCTTCCTTATACAGAAGGAACTAGCTTTGACAATGAGAAAAATTCTTACCAGGAAAATGGCATTGCCCCTGTCGGTCAAGAAACAGAAACAGAGAGTCCAGAAGAGGACAAGGGCTTCTTTGATACGGTCAAAGAACGCGCTGCAGGTATCGTAGACGATGCCAAAAAAGCCATCGATGAAGCAGATATTCCTGGAAAAGCACAAAATGCCTGGGATACTTTCAAGGGTTGGTTTGGATTCTAAAAAAATAGACCTTTAAAAAGATGGTAAGATTTCTGCCATCTTTTAGATTGTAGAGAAACTATATTTACATAAAATAACTGGGAGATCCTTCAATAAAAAGATGATTTCTATTTTGATGAAATTATTCAACTCAATCTCGAAACTTTCCGTCGTGAGAAAAGAGAGTGGGACAGAAATCGGTAATTCGTTAGAATTCGATTTCGTCGTCCCACTCTCGCACAGTTGAGTAGGGCTGTAAAAGCTGATGAAATCAGCGTAGTAGAGCCCACTCAACCACTGCGTCTTGCTCGATAAGCCAAAGATAATTGAGAGGCTAGGACTTTTGTCGCAGCCTCTCGGGAGTTTTGAAACCTTAGATTCAAAACTAATTGAACACGGGTTGCGGATTGTGTCAAAAAGATAAGTTCTCCTAGAATCGAAAGATTCTGCGTCAAACTTCCTATTTTGACTTAATCCGTGAACGCCCTTTGTATCTTAATAAGTCATGGAACTTCTATGAAGTTCGCTGACGTCCGTACTCACCTAAGGAAAGTTTCTGAAAAGATTTTGAATGGAAAGGATTTTTTAAATAATTTTCGTAGCTTAGATAGCTATCGATAGGGTGCTAAAAAAGCCTTCAGATGATGACCTGAAAGGCTTTTGGTTTTAGGGTTGTTACAAGTCTTCGTCAGAGACGCTGAAGGTATCTCCGTGTTCAAAATCACCGTATTGGTAACCACGTTTGAACCAGCGCATGCGTTGTTCAGAAGTCCCGTGGGTGAAGCTATCAGGGACGGAGTAGCCATAGGCTTGTTCTTGAAGGGTATCATCTCCTACGGCATGGGCAGCATTGAGCGCTTCTTCGATATCTCCTGTCTCCATGAGGCCTTGTTCTTCAATGTAGCGAGCCCACATACCCGCATAGTAGTCAGCTTGAAGTTCCAAACGGACATTGAGGGCATTTTTTTCTGTCTCGCTTTTCCCTCGGATGGCTTTCTGGTAACTCTGAAGAGTCCCCAATTCGTTTTGGATGTGGTGGCCGACTTCGTGAGCGATGACATAAGCCATAGCAAAATCTCCGCTAGCCTTGTATTTGGTGGTCAACTCTTTGTAGAAGCTGATGTCCAAATAGATCTTTTGGTCTGTCGGACAGTAGAAGGGACCGGCAGATGCTTGGCCTACACCACAGCCAGTTCGAGTTTGACCTGTATAGAAAACCAAGGTTGGCTTGTGATAGGTTCGGCCTTCGTTTTTGGAAGGTTTGCCCCCAGAAATCCTCAGTAGTTCCAAGGACTTGACTGACGAATTTGCTATCTCCGTCACTCACCTGGGTATTGCTTTGGCGCGTGACTTGTCCTGAGTTATAGTTCTGCGTGCTTTGACCTTGGTCAAAGAGCCCGCTTAATCCAGCTCCGCCGCTCAAAAAGATGAGAACCAGGATTAAGATTAGTTTGCTCTTGAAGCTTCCAGGTGAGAGGAGGATTTGTAAAATACCACCCCCTAAATTCCCACCAGAGCGGCCAGATGAGTAGCTTCCGCCACTTTGCCCGCGACGGTCTTCAATGTTTTTACTTTCTTTCAGATGATCGCTTTTCATAATTTCTCCTTTATCCCCTATATTGTACCAAATAGTAGAGAAAAGCCAAATAAAATGCGCTTCCTTAGAGCAGAAGAACTTGTCAAATAGTGGAAAACTTGCTATAATGGTGTGAATGGAGGCGTTATGGCATTAAAAAAAGCAAGTCTAGCGTGTACGGTTTGTGGGTCACGCAACTACTCAATCAAGTTGAGTGCGACGCCAAAACCAAAACGTCTAGAAGTTAATAAGTTTTGTAAACATTGTAGCAAATATACAATTCATAAAAGAAACCAGATAGGAGAATGTTGTGAAATTTTTTTAAAGATATTTTTGTCTTGCTAAAAAACACGACTTGGCCAAATCGCAAGGAAAGATGGAAAAAACTTTTATCTCCGTGATTGAGTACACCGCTTTTTGTAGCTTTGATTTATTTGTTTGACCAAGTAGTGGCTAAAGGTATTTTGAAGCTAATCGATATGTTCTAAAAAAGAAACAAATTTGCGTCCCCTGTGGATGCTTTTTTTTATCTTGCTGAAGAAAAACAAGAGAAACTGCTTTGCTTTCTCCGGTTTTATGTTATAATGGAGCTAGGAAAACAAGAGCCAGAAGGCTTTTTTTAGTATCGTGATGAAACGATGGACCTCTGGTAGATAAGAAAGGAAACAAAAATGGATAGTTTTGACAAAGGCTGGTTTGTCCTACAGACCTACTCAGGATATGAAAACAAAGTGAAGGAAAACCTTCTTCAACGCGCACAAACATATAACATGTTGGAAAACATCTTGCGTGTAGAAATCCCTACTCAAACTGTGCAAATCGAGAAGAACGGGAAAGACAAAAAGAAATCGAAGAAAAATCGCTTCCTGGTTATGTCTTAGTAGAAATGGTCATGACTGATGAAGCTTGGTTTGTTGTTCGGAATACACCAAACGTAACAGGATTTGTTGGATCACACGGGAACCGTTCAAAACCAACTCCACTTTTGGAAGACGAGATTCGTAACATCTTGATTTCGATGGGACAAACAGTTCAAGATTTCAACATTGATGTGAAGGTGGGAGATACTGTACGCATTATCGATGGTGCCTTTTGCAGACTACACTGGTAAGATCACAGAAATCGATAACAACAAGGTGAAAATGATTATCACCATGTTTGGAAATGACACTGTGGCAGAAGTCAACCTCAATCAAATTGCAGAATTGTAAGGAATGAAAAAGGGGCCTTCCCTTGATAGAAAGAAATCCTCCAAGATGCTGGTCTTGGAGGATTTGTGTTCGTTGAGAAGGATTCTATCCCATCAGTGTGAAAAAGCAACTGAATGCTTGAATAGGATCAGAAATGATTCCCGAAAAAGGGCAACTTTATGCAGGCTCAGAGATTTGGAAGACTGCTCTTTGTCAAAACCAACTGAGTAGTCTTTTTCCGTCTTCTCCTTCCAACTAAAGATCGTCGCGTAGCCAAAGACGAAAAACAGTTTCTGGACGGCCGTGTTTTTTTCGACGACTTCTTTAGCCGTCATTCCAGGTTGAATATCCTTGAGATTCGTAACCTTTTTAGCGTTAGGCAGGGTTTGCAATTTTGTTAGATACCTGACTTTTTTCATTAAAATCCAATCAAGATACAAAGCTATCTCCATGCCAGTAGAAATCATCAGCAGTATCAGTGAATCAGTAGGATCCCAACTTTCTGATGGGACTTCTTCTTTTGAAGTAGGAGTAAGGTTCTCATTTGCCAATGAGGGACTCCACTTTAATTTCTTTTGAATGCAACCCATTTTGGCATTTCAGGGATATCTCCGATAGATTCAAGAGATTCTCCTTGGTCCATCCCAGCTCATTGTATAGTTAGGATCCTCGCGTGTTAGAATTTGAAGAACTAGAAGAATCATCGTCATCGAAGTCTGATGGAAAAATTCTTTTTGCTGGTTGACTTTTTTTAGAGGATGAACTTCAGACCCCTAGAGCTCTTTAGAGGTTTTTTTAGAACTGCTAACAAGGGGCTTTTCTTTGGTGAATCTCTGTGTACAGCAGGTTGGAAAGCGGTGAGCATGGCAAAAGAGGATGCTGAGAGTAGATAAGGTAACTTTTTTTCATAATCATCTTTTTCCTTTCATGAGTGGAGAAACAGAATCGCTCGCAAAAGGAGCGATGGTGCAGATTCAATCCAGTGATGGTATCAAAAAGCCCATTGCTGAGCTCATTGATACTGGTTTGTGAAGGCGGTAGACGGATTTGAACCGACGATCAAGCTTTTTGCAGAGCCGTGCCTTACCACTTGGCTATACCGCCACAACATATTCTATTTTATCTTAAAAAAATCAGATAAGGTCAAGAAAAAAATTTTCAGACAAAAAGGCCTCTGAAAGGGAAAGAATGAGAATCGTGCAGAAAAAATAAAGGAAGGAGGAAGGTCCTGAAGAAAAAGCAGGAAAGTCTAGGAATTTCTCTCAAATGACTTGCAAAAAGCTTCTAAATCTGCTATACTGATAAAGTTGCGTAAAGCAATAAATACTCATCCCGGAACCATTGTGGCACCGTTGCCCTTGTGGTCGTGTTGCAAGCTGACGTCTGGGAGAGGAGAAAAACAAAAAGGAGAATTTACTCATGGCAGTAATTTCAATGAAACAACTTCTTGAGGCTGGTGTACACTTCGGTCACCAAACTCGTCGCTGGAACCCTAAGATGGCTAAGTACATCTTCACTGAGCGTAACGGAATCCACGTTATCGACTTGCAACAAACTGTAAAAATACGCTGACCAAGCATATGACTTCATGCGTGAAGCTGCTGCAAACGATGCAGTTGTATTGTTTGTTGGTACTAAGAAACAAGCTGCTGAAGCTGTTGCTGAAGAAGCTGTTCGTTCTGGTCAATACTTCATCAACCACCGTTGGTTGGGTGGTACCCTTACTAACTGGGGAACAATCCAAAAACGTATCGCTCGTTTGAAAGAAATCAAAACGCATGGAAGAAGAAGGAATCTTCGACGTTCTTCCTAAGAAAGAAGTTGCACTTCTTAACAAACAACGCGCTCGTCTTGAAAAATTCTTGGGTGGTATCGAAGATATGCCTCGTATCCCAGACGTAATGTACGTTGTTGACCCACACAAAGAGCAAATCGCTGTTAAAGAAGCTAAGAAATTGGGTATCCCAGTTGTAGCGATGGTCGACACAAACACTGACCCAGACGATATCGATGTAATCATCCCAGCTAACGATGATGCTATCCGCGCTGTTAAATTGATCACTGCGAAAATGGCTGATGCTGTTATCGAAGGACGTCAAGGTGAAGATGCAGTTGCATCAGTTGAAGCTGAATTGGCAGCAACTGAAACTCAAGCAGATTCAATCGAAGAAATCGTTGAAGTTGTTGAAGGCGACAACGCTTAATTCATCTAAATCGTAATTACCTAGGAGGGCGGGGCTTAGCCCGGCTCTCCTATTTTTAAAAAAATATAGGAGAAACAAAATGGCAGAAATTACAGCTAAACTTGTTAAAGAGTTGCGTGAAAAATCTGGTGCTGGTGTCATGGACGCTAAGAAAGCATTGGTTGAGGTTGATGGTGACATCGAAAAAAAGCAATCGAATTGCTTCGCGAAAAAGGTATAGGCTAAAGCAGCTAAAGAAAAGCTGACCGTGTTGCAGCTGAAGGTTTGACTGGTGTTTATGTGAACGGTAACGTTGCAGCAGTAGTTGAAGTAAATGCTGAAACTGACTTCGTTGCGAAAAACGCTCAATTCGTTGAATTGGTAAACGCAACTGCGAAAGTAATCGCTGAAGGTAAACCAGCTAACAACGAAGAAGCTCTTGCTTTGACAATGCCTTCAGGTGAAACTCTTGAAGCAGCATACGTATCTGCAACAGCTACAATCGGAGAAAAAATCTCATTCCGTCGTTTTGCTTTGCTTGAAAAAACAGATGCACAACACTTTGGTGCTTACCAACACAACGGTGGACGTATCGGTGTTATCTCTGTTATCGAAGGTGGAGACGAAGCCCTTGCTAAACAAATTTCAATGCACATCGCTGCAATGAAACCAACCGTTCTTTCATACAAAGAATTGGATGAGCAATTCGTGAAAGATGAGTTGGCACAATTGAACCACGTGATCGACCAAGACAACGAAAGCCGTGCAATGGTTGGTAAACCAGCTCTTCCACACTTGAAGTATGGTTCTAAAGCTCAATTGACTGACGAAGTTGTCGCTCAAGCTGAAGAAGATATCAAAGCTGAATTGGCAGCTGAAGGTAAACCAGAAAAAATCTGGGATAAAATCATCCCAGGTAAAATGGATCGCTTCTTCTTGGACAACACAAAAGTTGACCAAGCATACACTCTTCTTGCACAAGTCTACATCATGGACGACAGCAAGACAGTAGAAGCTTACCTTGAATCAGTAAATGCTTCAGTTGTTGAATTTGTTCGCTTTGAAGTTGGTGAAGAGTTGAAAAAGCTTCAAATGACTTTGAAGCAGAAGTTGCAGCTACAATGGCAGCAGCTCTTAATAACTAAGAATAAAAAGAAAAGAGGTTTCCATAGAAACCTCTTTTTTTCAAGATGAAAAGAGAGTGGGACAGAAAGCGGTCATTCGTTAGAATTCGATTACGTCATCACACTTCCAGACAGCTTCAACAGTCTGGGAGACTGTTGAAGGTTGCAGAAAAATTGTATCAGGTAGTTTCCGTCAACATAGGGCATCTTTAAGCTTAAGTGAACAAAGACTTAGGATACTGCTTCGCAAGTTCTGATCCACCATCATCTAGCTAGTGCTTTGAGTCAACAACTACGTCTTGCTCGACAAATCCAAAGACAATTGAGAGGCTAGGACTTTTGTCCCAACCTCTTTTATGATTAATGCGCAAAGGTATTGAGTCCAAAAAGAAGCGAGAGAGTACCCATGATAAGCCCTGCTAGAATGACTCCCAACATGACCGCTAGGACACTCCGTTTGAAGTCCCAGTCTAGAATAGAGGCGGCGAGGGTTCCAGTCCAAGCTCCAGTTCCTGGTAAAGGAATGCCGACGAAGAGGAGTAGGGCCCAAAAGATTCCCTTATCTCCTGCAGCCTCTTCTAATTTTTGACCTCCACGATGCCCCTTATTGAGACACCAAGTAAAGAAATTCCCGATAAGAGGTTTCTCTTTCCCCCATTCCAGGATATGGCGAGCGAAAAAGAAGATAATAGGGACAGGAAGCATATTGCCAATGACCCCGATCAGGAGGGCTTGCCAAAGAGGAATTCCGCTAGAGATAGCGTAGGGAACAGCTCCACGAAGCTCCACTAGGGGAATCATGGATATCAAAAAAGTAATAATGTAGTTCATGTAGTATCCTTTCAATTCATCCTTTTCATTCTACCTTATCTCCGCTGGAATGACAACTATTTCAAACAGGAATTCTTTTGAAGGCAGGAAATAGAGGAGCTGAATCGTTTTATACTGAAATGATGGGATCAACTCACGATCTTGTATCCAGTTTCTCGTATCTGAAAGAACTGTTATTAGATCATCCTCCAGACAGGCTATTTTATGCTTATAAGAATCAGTTCGACAAAAGTATAGTTCTTTTAGTACAAACTATATATTCTTAGCTAGCTCTCTTGTTAAAAGGCTCAACTTTTGGTATAGTTAAAATGTAGAGTTTCTTTTATTTTGCAAAACGCATTTTAGAAAGCGCTTACATTATTAAAAATCCCAAGAGGAGGTTAAATATGGGAAAGTCTTTTTGAAAAAGCGCAGTGTATTTAGTATTCTGCAAGCTTTGCAGGTTGGAGCTTGCTCTGTATTAATCGGTGTATCTTTTTGGAGCTCCATCTGTTTTAGCTGAAGAAGAAGGAAGAGCTGTAACAGAAGAGGAGACGACAGCCACAACGGGAAAGCGTCAGAGCTAACGAATGGAGAGGTTGGGACAAGTGATAAAGTTTCAACAACCTATAGAGGCGCCTGCTGTCATTACTCCCTGAAAGAAATGAGAGAAAGTAGAACAGCCACAGGTGGAACCTCAAACAAGTGAACGTTCTGTTGGGGCTACTGAAGAGGCTACGAAAGGACCAAAAACAAGTAGCGGAGGACATGGTGCAAGATCGCGAACGAGACTTTTAATAAGGACTGGTATTTCAAATTAAATGCAGCTCCTGGTGCAGAAGGTCGCCAGGTGGATGTCAAAAACTGGAAAAAAATTAGATTTACCCTCACGATTGGTCGATCTTCTTTGACTTCGATCACAACTCTCCCGCTCAAAAATGAAGGGCGGGACAATTAAACGGTGGGGATGCTTGGTATCGCAAGACCTTCCGTTTGGACGACAAGGACCTCGATAAGAAGGTGCGCTTGGAATTTGGTGGAGTTTACATGGATTCCAAAGTCTATGTAAACGGGCAATTGGTTGGTCATTATCCAAATGGTTACAATGCCTTTTCTTATGATATTACCCCTTATTTAAATGCGGATGGAAGTGAAAAACACCATCGCAGTTCATGTGGTCAACCAACAACCAAGTAGTCGTTGGTATTCAGGAAGTGGGATCTATCGTGATGTCAAACTCAGTGTGACAGACAAGGTTCATGTGGCCAAGTATGGGACCACGATCACTAGTCCAAAATTAGAAGAACAAAAGAATGGGGCAGTCGATACTCTAGTGAAGAGTCGTATTGTCAACCAAGATGATCAAGCCCACAGTATTTATGCGGAATACGAAATCGTTGATCAAAATGGTCAAGTGGTCAGTGAAAAGGTGCGTAGTGAAGTGCAATCCGTTTTGGCTGGTCAAGAGATCAACCTGTCTCATACCCTTCATGTTGAAAAACCGACCCTCTGGGATGTCAAAACCAATAACCCAGCCCTCTATACTCTCTATACTCGGGTCTATCGCGATTCGCAGTTGGTCGATGTGCAAAAGGAACGTTTTGGCTACCGTTATCTGAACTGGACGCCAGAAGGTGGCTTCTTCCTCAATGGAGTGGCTACGAAATTCCACGGTGTTTCCCTTCACCATGACCACGGGGCCCTCGGAGCCGAGGAAAATTACAAGGCTGAATATCGCCGTCTCAAACAGATGAAGGACATGGGAGTCAATGCTATCCGGACGACCCACAACCCTGCGAGTGAACAAACTCTGCAAATTGCAGCCGAGTTGGGCTTGATGGTCCAAGAAGAAGCTTTTGATACCTGGTATGGTGGCAAGAAACAATACGATTACGGTCGATTTCTTTCGAAAAGGATGCGACGCATCCAGAAGCTCGTAAAGGGGATAAGTGGTCTGACTATGACCTTCGGACCATGGTAGAGCGAGGGCAAAGAACAATCCTTCTATTGTGATGTGGTCAATCGGTAACGAAAGTCGGTGAAGCAGATGGGATCTGATAAGTCTGTCGCAACTGTTCGTCGTCTCGTCAAGACCATCAAGGAAGTGGATGCAACCCGCTATGTCACCATGGGAGCTGACAAATTCCGCTTTGGTGATGGTTCAGGAGGGCCATGAAAAAGGTGGCAGCAGAGCTCGATGCGGTTGGATTTAACTATTCAGAGGCCAACTACGAAAAGCCTACGAGCTAAACATCCCAAATCTGGCTCATTTACGGTTCTGAAACCTCTTCTGCAACGCGGACACGAGGGCTCTTACTATCACCCTGAAAGAGAATGGGTAGGGAAGCAACCAAGAAGATCGCCACTATGAACAATCAGACTACAGCAATGACCGGGGTTGGTTGGGGTCGGACAGCGACAGCCTCTTGGACCTTTGACCGCGATCATGCCGGCTATGCAGGTCAATTTATCTGGACAGGTACAGACTATATCGGTGAGCCAACACCATGGCACAAACCAAAAATGACACACCTGTGAAAAAGTTCTTATTTCGGTATCGTGGATACTGCAGGACTTCCAAAGAATGATTTTTATCTTTACCAAAGTCAATGGTTGTCAGCTGAAAAACATCCAATGGTCCATCTTTGCCACATTGGAACTGGGACAATCCAGAATTAGCCAATCGTGTCATGGATGAAGAAGTACGGATTCTGTCCGTACCTTCTCCAATGCTCATAGTGTGGAATTGATTGTCAATGAGGGAATCACAAGGGTGAAGACCTTTACTAAGAAAAACCACAGCTGATGGCCGGACCTATCAGGAAGGGCAAATCCGGATGAACTCTATCTAGAGTGGTTGGTTTCTTATGTACCAGGTAAAGTGGAAGCCATTGCTCGCAACGAAGCAGGGGAAGTAATTGCCCGCGATCAGATCGAAACAGCTGGGAAGCCAGCAGGTGTTCGTCTGCTAAAAGAAGAGCACGCCATTGCGGCAGACGGTAAAGATTTAACTTATATTACCTATGAAATCGTTGATGAAGCAGGCCGTGTCGTACCAACTGCCAATAACTTGGTGCATTTCCATCTGCATGGACAAGGCCAAATTGTCGGTGTCGACAACGGGGAACAAGCCAGCCGTGAACGCTACAAAGCACAGGAAGATGGCTCATGGCAACGTCGGGCCTTTAACGGCAAAGGGGTGGTCATTGTCAAATCAACTGAGCAAGCAGGATCCTTTACTCTTTATGCAGACTCAGACCGCTTGCAATCAGACCAAGTCAGCCTCTTTACAGGTAAGAAGGACCAGGAAGAACGCTCTATCTTGGGAGTAGAACCGGTTCGGACACAAGTTTACTTAGGTGAAGTACCTGAGCTTCCAAGTCGCGTATCTGTCGTTTATAGCGATGGCACGGCCCAAGAAGAAGCCGTTGAATGGGATGCGGCAGACTTTAGTCGTGCTGGGCAAGTTCGTGTGACAGGTCGTGTTCAAGGACGGACGGTAGAGGCTCTGGTCGATGTAATCGGCGTGGAACAAGTCCTTCCGGTCATCAAACAAATCCCGCAGGGAGCGGATCTAGCAACTGTGGATAAGGCTGTTCAATTGGTCTTTACAGATGGTCGAACAGCTAGTTATGACGTTGATCAATGGACCTTGGAAGCTGGTCAAGAGGAGCAGTTGTCCACACCAGGTGCTCGCTTGAAGGCGACAGGATCTACTAACCAATGGGGAAAACAGTCCAAGCGACACTGGTGGTTGCAGGTGGAACAGTCAGCAAGGCTAAGAAACCAACAGTAGAGCTAGATGGAGTAGCGCTTCCAAAATTTGGCAGTGGCAACCATACGATTTTCCGTCCCATTGGCTTATGGGTCAAGAGCCTGGTCAAGTCACAGCGAGTGCAGAAAATGCCCAAGTGACGGTCCTACAAGCCAATCGAGAAAATGGTTTGAAAGCTCAAATCTTTGTGACTGCTCAGGATACGGGAGCTGTACAGACCTATGCTGTGCAATTCCAGGAAGAAAGTCCACGGATCCAGCGTTTAGAATTGCGTCTGCCAGAAGGCCAAGAGCTCAAGGAAGACCAAACAGTCACGCTTGATGTCCTAGCTCATTACCAAGATGGCAGTGTGGCTAGTCTCCAAGCAGATCAAATCGATGTGGTCAACAGCAGCGGGTAGTCAAGGAAAAGCAGTCGCAAGCAAGAAAGGTTTGGAACTGCGGGAAGCAGGATTGGTTCATTTACAAGCTAGCTTCCAAGGACAAACAGGAGAATTAACCTTTACCATCACGCCAAATCCAGAAGAAAAGACAGTTGTCAAGGTGCGTCCTGTACGGATCAGCACCGATCGAAACGTTTTGCCAGCTCTTCCAGAGACAGTCTTGGTCGAGTATGACAAGGGATTCCCGAAAGAAAAACGCGTGACCTGGGATGCCGTAACAGCAGATCAAGTCAAGGATTACCATAGCTTTACAGTCACAGGTCAGGTAGAGGGTGTGGAAAAAGAAGCCCAAGCCCAAGTCACAGTTGAAGGCATTATCGCTGTAGAAGAAGTCAGCACGACAACGCCAGTCGGTGAAAAACCAGCACTTCCAGAAAGCGTGCGGACTTATCACTCCAATGGCAAGACCTATGCTGCCAAGGTGGCCTGGGATGCGGTCGATCCGCAACTCTTGGCCCAAGAAGGAGAAGTTGTCCTCTCCGGTCGTGTAGAAGGAACCAACCTTCCAACCCGTCTCCATATTCGTGTTTCCGCAAACACAGTCAAGGGAGCCAATGTAGCAGAGCAATGGACAGGATCAGTCTTGCCACTCGCTTTTGCAAGTGACTCTAACGATGCGGATCCAGTTGCTAAGGTCAATGACAAAGGTCATCTCCTTTACCGATGCTCCAGCCAACCGTTGGACCAACTGGGGCCGTGACAATGCGGAAGATTCTGTTGGTATCTTGTTTGGAGATTCTGGTATCTTGACCAAGCGAGCAGTGGACAACTCCATGTTGGTTTCCATGAAGACCACGGCGTTGGGGCTCCAAGTGAATATGTGATTGAGTACTATGTCAGGGGAGCAAATCCCAACAGTTCCAAGCAATCCAAATCGCGTCAAAGACGAAACAGACCATCCATTTAACAATCCAGCCAACTGGAAAGAAGTCAGCAACCTAACTGTTGAAGAAGCAGTGACAGCTGGCAAGATGAATCATTTCAGTTTTGATAAAGTCGACACCTATGCTGTTCGGATCCGTATGAAGACACCAGAAGGCAAACGTGGAAGCTCTATTTCAGAGATTCAGGTATTTTGCCAATAAGGTTGCGGCAGAAGAAAAAGAGCCAGGTGACCATTCGTGTCAACGGTGAGGTTTTTGCCAGGAGTTAATCCAAGTGTGACCGATTACTACATCGATGCGCGTGATCGGGCTTATCCACAAGTGGAAGCGACAGCTAGCCATCACGGTCTTGCAACGGTTGATGCCAAGCGTCCATGAAGGTGAGCCAATCCGTGTCATCCATAAAGCGGAAGATGGTACTATCTTACAAGAATACCGCCTCCATCTCACAAGTGATGCAGAAAAAACTGCAACAAGCTGCCCCAGTAGCAGTAGAAGCAGCAGACGTTTTGTGAAAGTCGGTCAAGATCTAGCTCTACCATCTACAGTGGTGTCTACTTCAAAGGGGGCACAGGTTATGAACGCAAGGAACTGACGGTGGACTGGCAGGCTATCCCAGCTGATGCACTTTCTCATGAAGGCAGCTTCACGTTAGAAGGAAAAGTCCTCGGCTATGATCTGACAGCTCAGCTGACCGTCCGGGTGTCAGAAAAAGACCGGAGAAATCTCTCTGTGAACCGTGACTACAATGCAGAGGATACCAGAGCATTTTGCTAGTGAAAACCAACGATCTCGATCCAAATCAAATCGACTATATCGATTACATCAATGATGGTGGCTACAACGAGTACTACCGTTGGACCAACTGGAAGAGAGACCGGATCAAACCGAAGTGTTTGCTGGTCTCATCTTCAAGAAAAATGGTCAAGTAACAGAGCGCTTAGTCAATAAAGTAGCAGTCGATTTCTTTGCAGATCAGGAAACAGGTCTGCCAACGAAAACTGTTCTTGAACGCTACATTGGTCCAGACTTCGATGTCCCAGATGATTACGGCAATCTGAAAGAAATCTTCCAGATCATCCATTTAACAAGGCCTCTAACTGGGAAGAAAATCCCTGCATAGCTTGGATTATGCCTTTGAGCCTGGTTATATCTCTAACCTCAGCTTCAACGAAACCAGAACGAAAAGCCATCCGTTTAAGAATGGTCCGTGATGAAAATCTTAAAAGGAATTGGAATCGTTGAATTGAGTGCCTATGCCCCAACAGAAGAGGCCCAGGCAACAACTGATGTTACGATCCAAGTGAATGGCAAAAGACCTAGAAGGTTTTAAACCAGAGGTGACAGATTATCATCTAGAGTATGAGGGAGAACGTCCAATCGTTTCAGCACTAAAGGCAAGAATGGAACAGCCGTTACGGTCATGGATGCTAAAAAGTGCCAATGCTCCGGTTCTTGTCAAGGTTGTCTCCAGAAGATGGCAAGCTAGAAACAGTATATCAACTTTCTCTATCTGCAAAAGCACCTACAGGAACTCAGCTATTCCCTGAAGATGGTTGAAGAATCTGGTCCATACAAAGTCAGAGCTGGTGATTGAGCCAGAGGATGGACTTTTGAACGCTTAGAACGTCCAAATGCGTAACTTCCGAAAAGGAGAGAAGAAGTGGTTCAAGAAGGTCAAAGAGGACGCAAAGCTCCAGCTTGGTAGAAGTTTCTCAAGAAAATGGTATGGAATGCTCGAAGGAAACTGGATGCCTTTGTAGAGCTAGATCCAGTAGCAGAAATCACAGAGGTCGGGCACGCAAGGAAGTACTCCAGACACTCACTAGACAGAGCCACAGCCAGAAGCCTCAGCTCACAACCAGAGCCACAACTCGTCAACACAGCCAGAACTGCAACCAGCAGCCACAGCCAGAGCTGCAACTAGCCAGAGCACAACCGCTTCCAGAACCCACAGAACATCCTCATAGGGCTCAGAAGGACCAGTAGCTACCCCAACTCCTCAAACATCTCTTGAGTGTCAAAGCAGTGCGTCAGGAAGGACATGATGCAGCAGGAAGGAAGTCGAGCAAAATCAGCTCAAACGCTCAGCAGTTTCAGCAACTTCAGTTTCCGAAGGGTAGATTACCAGAAATACAGGAATCGGAAGAAAGCGTCGCAAAAGCCTTGTGGCAGGTCTCTTTAGCAGCAGGGACTTGCCGGTGCTGTGCTGGATGATCAGAAAAAGAGCCGATAAGGCTAAGTAAAAAGCTGGATAAGCCAGCAACTATACGGTGAAAAAGTTCACAGGTAACAGAAAGAGGATGGGAAAGTCTCCACCCTCTTTACCTGATGACATAAAGGAATGGAATATGGAAAAAAGATTAGTTGATAAGAGAAATCGATTTGGCATTCGCAAAGCTCTCAGTAGGCGTCTGCTCGGTAGTCGTAGCGACTTGTTTTTAGGAGTGACTACCAGTTACGCAGAGGAACAAGCTGAGAATAGTGAGACCGCGTGAAGAACGGGTTGAAACGAGCAATGCGAGGATCAAGGAGAGGAGGAGAAAACTGTGAAACGAGCACCAAGAAGAATCTGAACAGTCCTCATCAGCTATTAGTGAGAAAGAAAATGCGCAGTTAGCCAAGGGACAGAAGCAAGCCAACCAGCCACTTCTCTAGATGAGGAGCCTGAGATTGCGGATTATGGACCACTTCAAGCAAGGCCTCAGATGCAATACCACCGCGAAGAACTAGCAGCTTTCATCCACTTTGGGATGAATACTTACTGATCGTGAGTGGGGGAGATGGGCAAGAAGACCCTTTATTATTTCTATCCAGAGCATCTGGATACCGATCAGTGGATCAAAACCCTGAAAAGACGCTGGGCTTCAAACGGACCATCATGGTCGTCAAGCACCACGATGGCTTCCTCTTGTACCCATCCAAATACACCGACCATACCATTGCCAAAAGTGGTCTGGAAGGATGGAAAAGGTGATGTCCTAGCTGAGGTTTCTGCTTCTGCCAGCAAGTATGACATGGATATGGGGGTCTACTCTCGCCTTGGGATGCTCACAGCCCGCTCTACCATGTGGATACAGAGGACCAATACAACGAATACTATCTCAACCAGCTCAAAGAAAATCCTTGAAGATCCAAAATATGGTAAACAAGGGCAAGTTCGTAGAAGTCTGGATGGATGGAGCGCGGGGCGATGGGGCTCAAAAAGTCACCTATACCTTTCGACAAGTGGTTTGATGCCATCCGTAAGGCCCAAGGGGACATTGCCATCTTCTCAGCTGAGCCCACCAATGTTCGTTGGATCGGAAAATGAGAAAGGGATGCTGGAGATCCAGTTTGGCATAAGGTCAATCCAGATAAGATTCGTAACAATCCATCTAATAGTTACCTCAATCACGGGGATCCAGAAGGGAAGCAATACTCAGTGGGAAGTGGATGTTTCTATTCGCCCGGCTGGTTCTACCATGACAACCAAGAGCCCTAAGTCCTTGCGCGAATTGATGGACATTTACTTCAAATCGGTCGTCGTGAACCCCGCTTTTGCTCAATATCTCCACCGAATCAAGATGGGAAAATTTGCGGATGCCGATGTGGCCCGTTTGAAAGAATTCCGCCAGACTTTGGACCAACTCTACAGTGTGGACTATGCGGCAGGAGCTTTGGTCGAAAGCTGACTCGACACGACGCAATGCTCATTATTCAGCCAGCCATTTGACAGATGGCGATGAAAAGACCAGTTGGGCACCTGCAGATGATGCCAAAGACCGGCTCTTTTGTAGCTCGATCTTGGAAAAAGAGCAACACTTTGATGTGTAGAGCTCAAAGAAACCATCGAGAAAGGCCAACGGATTTCTGGCTTTCACCATCGATGTGGCTGTAAATGGTCAATGGGTTCCTTTTGGGAGCTGGCTCAACCGTAGGATACCGCCGTTTGATCAAAGGGCAACCAGTTGATAGTCGCATATCCGGGTGTCCATCACCGATGCCCAAGCCACCCAATCTTGAAACGGTGTCTCTGTCTATAAGACCCCAGCTAGCATCGAAGAAACCGATGGTTACTCCGCTTGGTTTGACTTATCATTCTGACCGGACCGCTGACCTGCCAATAGCCAATGGAATGAAGAGGAGAAGGCGTCCGAGGCACCTCTATGTGACCAAGGAAAAAGGGAGCTCGGTGACCCTATCAGTTTGAAGGTACCAAGGCCTATGTGGTCGCAGCTGTCGACCCTGGTCATGGGGGAAATGGATGTCTCTGTCGATGGCCAAAAGCTAGCGACCGTCAATACCAAAGCCCAAGCCCGCAAACGCAGCCAAAAGGTCTATGAAACACCGGACTTGGCAGCAGGATCCCACACCTTTGACCTTGGTCAATAGCAAGGGAGATGCGATCGCAACGGAAGGGATTTATCCCTCAATAACCAAGAAAAGGGTCTCTTTGAGTTTGCTCAGCCAACTCTAGCTGTTAAGAAAGGCGACCCAGCGCAAATCGTCGTCAAGAGAAAAGGTGGCTCTAAAGGAAGTGCCAGTCTTAAATTGATCACAGAACCAGGAACAGGGGTTCATGGCAAGGTCTACAAAGATACCAATGTCACCCTTGAGTTCTGCAGATGGAGACAGAAAAACAGTCCAAGTTCCCAACTCTTGATTTTGCAGGAAAAAGCGACCGATGTCTATGACTTTAAGGTCAAATTGTTGCATCCGGATCAGGAAGCCTGGTCAGCTTTATTCCAGAACTGACAGTCCAAGTGATGAACGAGGACCTGCTTCCAGAAAATCGCAAAGAAGTAGATGACCAAGATCCAAAACTGCATTACAGTGAGGGTTGGCAGCACGAGACAGACAATCCAAACTTCTCAAATGGCACAGAATCTTGGTCTAGCTTTAACCAAGTGACCAATGAGGAGGGCAAGAAACACATTGAAGTGACCATTACCTTTAAAGGGCACAGGTGTGGAGGTTCGAGGAGTGGTTGATCCAAGTCATGGGTCTCTACAGCGTCACCCTGGATGGAAAAGAAATCGACCTTCGAAGAAGCGTCAGGTCATGATTATGAGATCGAAGGCGATCATTACTTTCAGTGGCTACGGAGATCAACGCAAGCTCGACCAGAGTTTGGTCAATCTACAAGGTCTAGCAAAAGGCATACCACCAGCTACGCCTGCATCTGGATCCAGCCCTCAATGATCCTCAGTCGTCCAGAGCTATCCAGGTCGACCGATTTGTCCTCTCAGGGAAAAGATAGTCAGTTGCTCAGTCAAGAAGAGCTGCAACAGATCATCAGAGAAGGAGTAGAAAGATTAAGGCTACTTCTCTCGATCGCTTGAAAGCAGACCTCAAACCGACGGTTCAGGACAATTGACGGACTTGACTCAGTTGTTGAATCAAGAGCGACCAGATTTGGTTGCTGCAGCTAATCAAGTGGAAGCCCTTGAAAACCATCTTAGAGAGATGCTCATAATTATGAACCGCTGACGCAGACACGACCCAGAAGAAGGTGTTCGGGATTTGATTCTTGAAAAAACCAGAACTTCTCATCGAAGCGGAGGAGATTCCATTTGAGAGTCAAACACGTGAGAACAAGGACTTGGCCAAGGCGAAAGCCGGATCCTTCAAGCAGGGAAGGTTGGACGCCGATTGAAATTGATTGAGGTTCGACAAGAAGAAGGCAAAGAAATTCGGACAGAAGTCGATGCCTTTGTCGAAGTGGAAGCTCAGGACCAGATCACAGAAGTCGGGACGAAGGAGTAGAAGAAAGCTCCTATTATTCCGGGATGTGCCGCTACCAACAAGTCCTAGTGAAGACTCACAAGAAACGAAACCGTTCCTTCCTCCAGAAGACAAAAAGAAAGTGGAATTGCTCCAATTTTGAAACCAACGGCTTGAAAGAGACTCCTCCTTCTCCTGTGGTAGAAGCCGTAAATCCAGACCCTAGTGCAGTCCCAAGAAAAACTGCCACAGACAGGATCAGAGAAGGCAAGTTTCTTAGCTTGGATCGGACTACTCGGCTTAGGCTTCTTAGGCGGAAGAGTGAAATCGCTCGTCGGAAATCCTAAAGTCCCTTCTACAAGAGGTTAGCAATAGCTATCCTCTTTTTTGTTTCTTCTGGCTACCAGTAAGGGGGATTCAGATTCCATCTGGACGTAGTCTTTGCTTTATTTACAGGCGTAAAAATTGTATAATAGTCAGATAAGGTCAATAATGACATCATGGATGATGAGACCATTTTTATCCTCTGAAGCAGAGAGCTCATCTAGAATGAAGACCATCAGAAGAGAGCATCATGGCAAGTAAAAAAATACATCAGATAGCATCGAGGCTCTATATCAGTCGCTACTGGCTCAAGCAGGAATCGCAGAGCTCAAGAGAAGCGAATTAGCGGATGTTTTCCAAGTTGTTCCTAGTCAAATCAATTATGTGATCAAGACCCGCTTCACCGAAAGTCGAGGCTACATCGTAGAGAGCAAGCGTGGAGGTGGAGGGTGTATATCCGGATTGGCAAGATTCAATTTTCAGACCAACACCAGATGCTAACAGAGCTATGGCAAGCATTGGAGAACAGATCAGTCAGACTGTATTCTGTGATATCCTCCAGATGCTATTTGAAGAAAAATCCTTACAAAGAGAGAAGCAGAGCTCTTGTCAGTGACGACAACAGACGAGGTTCTGGGAAGTGAAGCCCATCGCTTACAGAGCCAATATCCTACGAAAAAATTATCCAACAAGTCGATAGAAAGGGAATGTAATCTCCTTATGAACTATTCAAAAGCCTTATTAGAAACGATTGAAGCTGCTCAAATCTTGTGGGTCATTTTGATTCCCAAACCCTAGATACCTGGCATATCCTAGTGGCCCTAGCCAATAACCCCTATAGTGTAGCTGGTTCCGTCTTAAGTGACTATCCTATGCAGATTGATGATTTTTCAAGATGCAGCTGGAGCACATCACAGGCCAAGTCTACCAACGGGATGGTCACTATGAGGTATTTCCTTTTTCTTTCCGTGTGAAGAAATCATGAACTGTTCCCAAGAGATTGTCCCAAGCAGTCCATGCCAAAAGTCTTGGGAACAGAGCATGTCCTCTTGGCGCTCTTACTAGAGCGGGGAACCTTAGCTTCTCAAGTATTGAGTATGTTGGCTACGCTATGATGATCAGGAAGATGGCATTAAAATTGTCGAGCTTCGTAAGAGTTTGGAACAACGAGCAGGTTGGGACAAGGAAGCTGTCAAGGCTATCCGTTCTCTCTATCGGGTCCCAGCAACCAAATCGTCAAAACCATGGGAAATATGATGGGCATGCCGGCCTCTACTAGTGGTGGTTTGGAAGATTACACCCGAGATCTGACAGAAATGGCTCGCAATGGCAGTTTGGAACCGGTGATTGGCCAGGGGTCAAGAGATCTCATGGATGATTCAGATTTTGAGCCGCAAAACAAAAACAATCCGGTCCTCGTTGGAGATGCCGGGTGTCGGAAAGACTGCTCTGGCTTTGGGCTTGGCTCAACGGATTGCCAGTGGAGATGTCCCAACTGAACTTGCTAAGATGCGTGTCTTAGAGTTGGACTTGATGAATGTTGTCGCAGGACTCGTGTTCCGTGGAGATTTTGAAGAGCGGATGAACAACATCATCAATGATATTGAGGAAGATGGCCATGTCATTCTCTTCATTGATGAGCTCCATACCATTATGGGGATCTGGACTCAGGGATTGACTCCACCTTGGATGCGGCCAATATCTTGAAGCCTGCCTTGGCTCGCGGGACACTACGGACCGTAGGAGCGACTACGCAAGAAGAATACCAAAAACACATCGAAAAAGACGCTGCTCTGTCACGCCGCTTTGCTAAGGTCTTGATTGAGCAACCCGTCTGTTGCAGATAGCATCGCTATTTTTGCAAGGGCTCAAGAAGACCTATGAACGTCACCACCGTGTCCATATTACGGATGCAGCCATCGAGACAGCTGTTGTCTATGCTAACCGTTATTTGACCAGTCGCCTCTTGCCTGACTCTGCCATTGATCTTTTGGATGAGGCGGCAGCGACCGTGCAAAACAAGGGACCTCAAGCGGGCCTTCAGTCCGATTTGACAGCTGCCGATCAGGCCTTGCTCAAGGGACAGTGGAAAAAAGTTGCTCAGTTACTAAAAGAAGACGCCAGTCCGAAAAGGCTATCAGTTAGAAAGTCAAGGAAGAGGATATTCTGAAGACGCCTCAGTCAGCTTTCTGGCATTCCTGTGGAGAAACTAACGCAAACAGCGGCTAAGAAATACCTTGAATTAGAAGCGGAACTTCATAAGCGCGTGATCGGTCAGGATCAGGCTGTCTCAAGCATCAGCCGAGCCATTCGCCGCAATCAATCTGGAATCCGGTCTACAAGCGACCAATTGGTTCCTTCCTCTTCCTCGGTCCGACAGGAGTCAGGGAAAACCGAGCTAGCTAAGGCCCTTGCTGAGGTCCTCTTTGATGATGAGTCCGCTTTGATCCGCTTTTGATATGAGTGAATACATGGAGAAAATTTTGCAGCGAGTCGTCTCAACGGAGCTCCTCCAGGGTTACGTTGGTTATGAAGAAGGTGGTGAGTTGACGGAAAAAGTCCGCAACAAACCTTATTCAGTCCTCTTGTTTGATGAGGTGGAAAAAGCCCATCCGATATCTTTAATTCTCTTGCAGGTCTTGGATGACGGTGTCTTGACCGACAGCAAGGGACGCAAGGTAGATTTCTCCAATACCATTATTATCATGACGTCAAACTTGGGAGCTACCGCTTTACGAGATGATAAGACAGTTGGTTTTTGGAGCCAAGGATATTCAGCTTTGACCAAGCCAACATGGAAAACGCATCTTTCGAAGAGTTGAAGAAGACCTATCGACCAGAGTTTATCAACCGGATTGATGAAAAAGGTTGTCTTCCATAGCTTGACCAGTGACCAAAATGCACGAGATTGTCAAGATTATGGTGAAAACCGCTGGTTCAATCCCTAGCAGAGAAGGGCATTACTCTGAAATTCCAAGCATCTGCCCTTAAATGGCTGGCAACTCACGGATATGATCCAGAGATGGGAGCGCGTCCCTTTGCGTCGGACCATCCAGACCCAGGTGAAGACTACTGGCAGAAATCCTCTTGAGAGGAGAAGTGGCTGAAGGGTCAAACCCTCAAGGTAGGTGTCAAGTCTGCTCAGCTTAACTTCACGATTGACTAGGAGGATATGCAGTGCCTCTCAAACGCTTGACCCGAATCACCCTCCTAGCAGCACTCTGTGTGGTGCTGCGACAAGCTTTTGCCTTTCTACCCAATGTCCAACCCATTAGTGCCATCTTCTTTTTGCTGGTGCTATTTGAAGACTGGCCATTCGCCTGTTTGGTGATGGCAGTCACCATGTTCACCTCGGCTTTTCTCTTGGGGATGAGTCCCAGTGGTAGTCGCTCAGATTCTGTCTTTGCCTCCTCTTGACTCTTTGGCGAGGGCTTTACCGCCACTTGTCTTTGGAAGTCCAAACCCTAGTGGTCGGCATCTTATCCTTTCTCTACGGGATGTTGATTGATAGTGTTTATGCTGTCCTCTATCACATGCCTTGGTGGACCTATGCTCTGGTAAATGGCTTTAGCTTTAACCCTAGCCCATGCCCTTTCCACCGCCTGTTTTTATCCTCTACTTTATGTCAGTATTTAGGAGATTGTATCATGAAAAACACTTTTATAGCTTGTTTACTGTCTTAGCGCTCTTTGTCTTGGTTAGCTGCGGACAAAGCACACCATCGAGCTACGGAAAGCTCAGCTTCTAGCTCACAAGTAGCCAAAGAAAAAGAAATACCATTACGGTCAGTATCGCACCTGAAGGGCAAGAAGCTCAGAGCAAGACCTTGAAAGGTTGCTGAAAAAGCCAACCTGATGGAAGTCCTGAAAGCCAACTACAAAGATTGAGAGAAGAGTGGCCTCATCACCTCGATCGATGGCGTAGCCCAAGACGAAAGCAAGGGGACTCTAGTGGATGTACAAGATCAATGGAGAGATGGCACCAAAAGGGCAGTAGAGACCACTGTCCAAGATGGAGACACTATCGAATTTTATCAAGAAGTCTATCAATAAGAAAAGAGTGAATGCTTGGACTAGGGACTCCATGTGTTCACTCTTTTTGAAACTAGTTTCTATTTTTTTATAAGAATTGTAGAATCCTCTTGACGTCCCTATAGATAAATGTTACAATTATATTACAAAAATGTAACAAATGTTACAAAAGAGAGGTATTGCATGAAAAATGAAAGGAACCTTATTTTAGTCTATCCACCCTTGCTCTAACAGCTGCTCTTCTCTTAAGCGGCTGTGGATCAGAAAAAGAAAAAGGAAACCAGTCCATCTTCAACTAATAAAATTGCACAAGTGAAAACAAAGTTCTACTAGTAAAAAGAAGAGAAAAAGACTATAAGCAAAAACCACACAAAGCCAACAAAGCAGAGGTGGCACATCTCCTACCATCGCTTCGAGCGAGACACAAGCGAGCCAAAAAAGTCCCGTCAACTCCAGTGACACCAAGAGTTCCAGAGTCAGTCAAGGCCTGGCTCCCAACTCCTTCCAAAGAAACAGCATCCAGCAGTGAACACCAGCACCAGAAAAAGCAAAAACGTACCTAGCTTGGAGAAGGTCGCACGACTGCTAAAGAGCAAGCCTCTAAGACAGAGAACCCACGCTATAAAGGTGTGTTTGAGCTATGCCTCAGGGGATTATTCACAGCAGCAGGTAGTTGGACCGATGGTCGCGATACCAGGCGTAACACATCGGCAAGGAGACAAGTGACCATTCAAACCCAGGTGGCGATGCAGTGGGCTATACGATTGGAAGCTATGAATACAACTTGGACCATGGGTCATTATCATGCTGGCTTTGATTTCCACCCAAGATGGATCTACAGCTAGCCTGGATATAGTCGTCGGTCAAGATGGTCAAGTGGCAAGTGTTCAAGTGGCTGAAAAATGGACATGCGCACGCCTTGGTTCGGGAATAATGACTCGCCATGAGAAAATATTAAAAATGATTGAAATCAGAGGTTCAATTCTGTATAATAACATACAGAGTTGGATCTTTTTTTAATTTTTATTTTATAAAAATATTTTTTTATAAAAAAGTATTGACAGATTGAAAATATAGTTTATAATAAAATCATAAGCAAAACATGTTTTGACATTATGATAAAGGAGCCAGTTAGATGAAAGAAAAAGTGGCAGTAGTATTTGGAACGTTTGCCCCCCTTCATCAAGGTCATATTGATTTAATTCAACGGGCAAAACGCCAATGCGACCGCGTTTGTGTGATTGTCTCTGGTTACAAAGGTGACCGAGGAGAAGAAGTTGGCCTTCCTTTGCAGAAACGTTTTCGCTATATTCGAGAAGGTTTTTCAAATGATGAACTCACCCAAATTTATAAATTAGACGAGACAGAACTTCCTCGCTATCCCTTAGGATGGGAGCCTTGGTTGAAAACAGCCTTAGAAACCATTCAATATGATGCTGAGAGAGAGGAGCTTATCTTCTTCGTTGGAGAGAAAGCTTACCAAGAGGAGCTTGAAGCGAGAGGCTTTCAAGCGCACCTACAGGAGCGTCAGTTTGGGATCTCAGGGACCCTCATCCGGGAAAATCCCAGCAAGTATTGGAAATACATTGCGCAACCCTTCCGTCGTCAGTTTACGAAAAAGGTCCTCATTATGGGGAGTGCTAGTAACGGGAAGACGACCTTGGCAAAAGATTTGGCCCGCTTCTATGATGCGCCAGTGAGCTTAGAATATGCCCGGGAGTACCAGATCAGAAACAATGTACGGGATGATGAGCTGACCCCCAAGGACTATTATTATCTCCTACTTGGACAATACGATCAAACCTCAAAATTAATCGACAGTAGTGCTAATCGAGGCCTGGTCATTGCGGATACGAATTCGCTGGTGACCAAGAGGGCTATTACGACTACTATATGGAAGTAGAAGGCCAAGAGACCAGTATGACGGATACCTTTGATAACTTATTCGTTAGTATCCTCGCTAAGGAAAAATGGGATCTGATCTTATTTGTCCAACCCATTGGATCCTATGTCAATGATGGCTTCCGTGATATGACCATGGCAGATGACGAAATTCGCAACAGTTTTTCAAATCACCTGGATCACCTCCGCCACCAATACCTCTCAGATATTCCTACAGCCTATCTCGGGCAGGGACTACTTGGGGAATTACGAAGAAGCAAAGCGTGTCATCGATACGATTTATCAAGCTGATTAAAGGAGATGCAGCATGAAACGACTACAAGAAAAAAATTCAAACATTTGGGGGAGCATTTAAAAATGTCCATCGAGAAGCTGGCAAACGTGGCTTCGTAGGGATTATGAAACTCCTTTGAAAGACCTATTTGCAGGTCGCACTCTGACACAATGGCTTTATTTGCTTGCTTTATCTAGCGTGCCCTTTGTCCTAGAGTTTACCAATCAGGAAGCAAGTCACGATTGGTTAGGGCTCTTTGCCTCCTGGACAGGAATCGTTTGTGTTATACTAGTAGCAGAAGGTCGGGCTAGTAACTCATCTCTTTGGAGCAGTAAACTCAGCGATTTACCTCGTCCTAGCCCTTGAACAAAAAACTTCTATGGAGAAGTTTTGACGACCCTATACTTCTTCGTGATGCAAACCAATTGGTCTCTATGTTTGGTTGTCAAATCGGATCAATGACCAGGGGATGCAGAAGAATCTCACTTTGAGTCCAAGAAATTAACCTTAATGGAATGGATCAAGTATTTGGTTCTAACAGCTCTGATTTGGATCGGGATGGGCTACGCCTATAAAAGCATCCACAGTGCTCGCCCTTTCCGTGATAGTATAACAGATGCGACCAATGGTGTCGGACAGCTTCTCATGACCGGTCTCTATCGCGAACAATGGATTTTTTGGATTGCGACCAACCTCTTCAGTATCTATCTCTGGTGGGGAAAGAGCATCCATATTCAAGGCATGTACTGGGTCTATACCCTTAACAGTCTTGTCGGTTGGTATCAGTGGAGTAAAGCAGTGAAAAAGGAGGTTGCTTAGATGGCAACAATCAGCATTCCGGAAGGGATGAACGAAAAGGAATACTACGAGACGGTCGTCAGCGAGGAAGAATTCCTCCGTTGGTATAAGGAGCAGGATCATCCTACCTATGAAAATCCAAGCGTAACTGCCGATATGGTGGCCTACTGCTTTGTGGAGGGGCGTTTGAAGCTCTTGGTGATTCGCCGCAAAACGCATCCTTGTCAGCATCGGGTCGCCTTGGTTGGAGGATTCTGCAAAAGCACGAAGATGCTATCCAGGCTTGTATCCGTGAAGTTCAGGAAGAAGTTGGACTAGAATTGACCCTCAAAAAGGTCGAGCAACTAATGACAGTTTCTACTCTGGTCGGGACCCTCGAGTTGGGTCATTACCATTGCTCACTTGGTTTTATTTGCCAGCTGAAGCAGTAGATATGGTCCGAGCTGGAGATGATGCCAAAGAAGTTCTCTTTCTCGATGTGGACTTCAAACATGGGGAATGTTCCCTAGACGGCCGTGTCTTGACGGCTGAAGATTTTGCGCTTTTGACCACTATGAGATTGTCCAAGAATCCATCAAGCGGATCCAAGGGCGCTTGGCCTGGAAACCCAACCTTCCTCCATCTCCTAGAAGAGCCTTTTCACCGTATACGAAGCAAACTGAGTTGGTGAATCTGATCCATCCAGATAAAGAAATTTTGACCAATAATTTCCTTGTGACCTATGGCTCTTACGTTGAAGAAGTAGGGGGTTAAGCGGGTACCTAAGAAAACCACGCAAGACCTATCGCTGGAAAAGAAAGCAGAATCTCAAGCGGATCAATAAGATACAAAAACAGCATCAAAAAGTTGATGCTGTCAAATGAATAAGTTCTTCTAAAAACTTTCCTTAAGTGAGTACGGACGTCAGCGAACTTCTTCGAAGTTCCATGACTAATTGTGAGCCCTTCGCTCTTTAATTTCTGGGCTCAGGCTAAAAACAGTTCCCCAAACTGTTTTACTCTCAATAATTCGAGTGCCTGAAACATTTGTGTTTCAGGCACTTTCTCACAGCAGAAAGTTTTAGATTTACACAACTGACTATATGTCAGTTTTTGAAAAACCAGCTAGCTATTTTATGTTAAAAATAGTTAGTACATAGTTTTAAACAGCATCAATATTTCGATGCTGTTTTTGTCATTAGCTTTTTCTAATTGAAGAGTTCTTCAATCTCAGCCAGATGCTAGCTTGCAGAGATGGCTCCCGGAGTTGGCTGCGCCTGAGGTTCCTCAGGAGGTAGTGAGGAGCTAAGCCGCGGAATTCGCGAACGGCAATGTGCTCACCCTTGAGATTGATCAAGCGCTTCAAGTGCTCATAAGCAATCTTCATCTTGTCTTCAAAGGTCAAATCAGGCAGAGTTTCTCCTGTTTCAAAGTAGTGATTGATTTGATTGAAGAGGTAAGAGTTCCCCATAGCAGCACGGCCGATCATGACCGCATCGGCACCGACTTCTTCGATCCGTTGTTTGGCGTCTTGCACCGTCCGGATATCTCCGTTGGCGATAAATGGAATCTTGGTCAGTGCTTGTGCAACCTTGTGAAGGGTCTCAAGATCCGCATGACCCGTATACATTTGCTCCAGGGTCCGTCCGTGCATGGCAAGGGCGGAGACACCTACAGCTTCTGCAGCAGGGCATTCTCAACTGCTAGAAGGGTCAGACCAACCTGTCCGCATTTTAACAGTGAGGGGATATCAAGGACGGATTGAACCTTGTTAATGATAGAGTAGATCTTGTCTGGGTCCTTGAGTCACATGGCACCCGCCTCGTTCTTGACGATTTTATTAACTGGGCAGCCCATGTTGATATCCACGATATCGGTCTTGGTATTTTCTTGGATAAATTCAGCTGCGCGTGCCAGGCTGTCCTCATCGCTACCAAAGAGCTGAATCGATACAGGATTTTCACCTTCATCAATATGGAGCATATGCAGGGTCTTTTCGTTATTGTATTGGATTCCTTTTATCAGAGACCATTTCCATGACTACAAGCCCCTGCCCCGAGTTCTTTAGCAATCGTGCGGAAGGCTGAGTTGGTCACATGACCATAGGGTGCAGGACCGTCCGGTTTGGGATCCGACATTCCCAATCACTAAAAGGTGTATTAAGATTTGTCACGAATGAGGTTCCTCCAAGTCGTTTTTATCAAAGTGATAAGCCGTCTGACAGAATTGGCAAACAATTTCTGCTCCCTGGTCCTCGTCCTTCATTTCTTGAAGGTCTTTGGCTGGCAAGCCTAGCCAAGGCATCCATGAAGCGTTCCTTGCTACAGTCACATTGGAAGCGGATCTCTTCTTCAGAGAGACGTTTGTAGTGATCTTCGCCATAGATGGCAGTAAGAAGGGCTTCAATATGGTCGTCAGAGGCTAAAAGGGTATATGGCCATTTCTTGGATCCGTTTTCTCAAAGCAGGGCAATTTCTTCTTCCTTGGCATTTGGCAAGACCGCACCAAAGAAACCACCGGCAACCTTGACCTTGTCTTCTTCATCAGAAGGACATTGAGCCCACTGCAGATGGCGTTTGTTGGCTTTCAGTCAAATAATAAACGCAGGTCTTCACCGATTTCTCCAGTGACGAGAGGTGTCATGGAATGATAAGGATTGCCTGTGCCGTAGTCGGTAATCACTAGAAATTCCCCGTTTCCGACGAGATGGTCCGACCACGACTTTCACCAGTCGCTGTTTTCTTTGATATCCACACCAGGATTTTGAACGTAGCCTTTAACGTTTCCTTGAGTATCTGCTACGGTGATAATAGCACCTAGTGAGCTAGTACCGAGGATTTTCACTGTTATCTTGGTATTTCCTTTTCATTGGCTGCTAAAATAGTAGCTTGATCAGGGGTCCGACCGAGGGCCACTGTTGAGCTTGCTTGTGTCTGATGGTGTTCTTGGGCTGCTCCTATGGTCTCTGTACTGTCAAGTACAAAGGCACGGAAGGATCCACTTTCTGAGATAGTTTTTAATAACTTTTGTCCATAGCTTCTATTTTAGCATAAAAAGAAAAGAGGTGAAGGGAGTAACTTGATTTATTTAGACTTGAAAGGGAAAAATCTTTCTGAGGAGAACCTTGCTTAAAAACTGAAAAAGAATAAGATCTAATTTAGGGAGAAAAAGAAGGTAAAGACGAACGATCATTGTATAAGCTGGGATATGAAGGCCAAAAGATGGATGTTTAGAAAATGAGAGACAACTTTTAAGGGTAAAAACCAAAGCAAAGAAATAGCTGACCTTGAAAAAGAGGAAATTTCTTATAATAGGGTGTAAGACAAACTTGCAGGTGAGACTCCTGCCCCTAGTTTGAAGAAAAGGCATAGATAGGAACTATCTATGGTATATGAAAAAGAATTATGACATCAGTTGTTGTAGTAGAACCCAATGAGGGTGATGAAGGAAAAGGAAGATTACAGACTTCCTATCAGCCAATGCAGAAGTCATTGCGCGCTACCAAAGGTGGGGACAATGCCGGTCACACCATCGTGATTGACGGCAAAAAGTTCAAGTTGCACTTGATTCCTTCTGGTATCTTCTTCCTGAAAAGATCTCTGTGATTGGAAATGGGGATGAGTTGTCAACCCTAAATCATTGGTCAAGAGTTGGCTTATCTCCATGAAGAAGGGGTATCAACGGACAGTCTTCGCATTTCTGATCGTGCCCTATGTCATCCTTCCTTACCACATTGAATTAGACCGTCTCCAAGAAGAGTCTAAAGGCGAAAACAAAATCGGAACCACCATCAAAGGGATTGGACCAGCCTATATGGACAAGGGCTGCGCGTGTAGGAATCCGGATCGCGGATCTCTTGGATCGTGAGGGTCTTTGCGGAACGCCTTCGCATCAACGGAAGAAAAGAACCGTCAATTTTACCAAAGCTCATGATGTAGAAGCTCTTTCTTTTGACGATATCTTCGAAGAATACTATGAATATGGTCAACAAATCAAACAATATGTAACCGATACTTCCGTGATTTTGAACGATGCTTTGGATAACGGCAAGCGCGTGCTCTTTGAAGGAGCCCAAGGGGTTATGTTGGATATCGACCAAGGAACCTATCCATTTGTAACCTCTTCAAACCCAGTCGCAGGTGGGGTGACCATCGGATCAGGTGTTGGCCCAAGCAAGATCGATAAGGTTGTCGGTGTATGTAAAGCCTATACCAGCCGTGTCGGTGATGGTCCATTCCCTACAGAGCTCTTCGATGAAGTGGGTGATCGGATCCGTGAAGTTGGCCATGAGTATGGGACAACTACCGGTCGTCCTCGTCGTGTTGGTTGGTTTGACTCAGTTGTCATGCGCCATAGCCGTCGTGTGTCAGGAATTACCAACCTTAGCTTGAACTCGATCGACGTTTTGTCAGGCTTGGATACGGTGAAAATCTGTGTAGCCTACGACTTGGATGGGGAACGCATCGACTACTACCCAGCAAGCTTGGAGCAACTCAAACGTTGCAAACCAATCTATGAAGAATTGCCAGGTTGGTCAGAAGACATCACAGGTGTCCGCCACTTGGATGAGCTTCCAGAAAATGCCCGCAACTATGTCCGCCGTGTCGGTGAATTAGTTGGTGTGCGCATTTCAACCTTCTCAGTCGGACCAGATCGTGACCAAACCAATATCCTTGAAAGTGTTTGGTCAAGTAAATAAACAAAAGAAAGTTGGGAGAACTCTCTCAACTTTTTACTTCTTAAAGCTTACTTTAAGACACGTGGTCTATACTAAGACCATAAACAAAGACCTCTAACTTTGTTTAGAATCCAAACTTTTTCATAATATCTCCCTATAGAAGTCACCCATTGGTGGCTTTTGTGGCTTCATCATATAATAGAACAAGAACATAAAAAGTAAGTGAGTGTACTAGTGAGAGATTATACCCTAGAAGAGAAAGAGGCCTTTATGCGAGAGGCTTTAAAAGAGGCGAAATTGCCCTCGCCAATGATGAAATACCGATTGGCTGTGTCTTGGTCAAGGATGGTCAGATTATCAGGCGTGGACATAATGCGCGTGAGGAGCTGCAGCGGGCGGTCATGCATGCGGAAATCATGGCGATCGAGGAGGCCAATCAGCGTGAAAATAGCTGGCGCCTGCTGGATACGACGCTTTTTGTCACGATTGAGCCCTGATGTCATGTGAGTGGTGCCATTGGTCTAGCTCGGATTCCCCAGGTGATTTACAGGGGCGACCAATCAGAAGTTCGGTGGAGCAGGGAGTCTCTACGACATTTTGACAGATGAACGTCTCAATCACCGAGTCGAAGTAGAAACAGGAATCTTGGAAGCAGAATGTGCAGCCATCATGCAGACCTTCTTCCGCCAAGGTCGGGAACGAAAAACAAGCCAAACTCGCAGCCAAAGGCCGAAACACAAGAATAAAAACCGGACCTTTGCAAATCGAACAAATTATGATATAATACCTATCGGAGCAACAGTTCTGCGTGAAGCGGGTCAGGGGAGGAATCCAGCAGCCCTAAGCGAAGTGAACTGTGTGCTCTTTTTCTATTAGCTCTTGATGAGTCAAGCCTAAAAGGTGCAGATGAATATTGGAGCAACGAATCTAGTTTGAACGGACCTGAAATGAATTCAGCTGACATCCAATCTTAAGAAGCATATTTGTTTTCTTGTCAATCAAAATTGTTCTTCTCAATAGGCCTAAATAGGCCCAAAATTTGTTGACTCACGCAAACGATTGCTCTCGGTTGTGTCCTAAGGTTAGCTTATTTAGAAAAATAGTATAGAATACAAATGTAAACGTTTTAAAATAGCGAAAGCACTTGCTTATTTTTTCTTAAAGCGTTATCATAAAAGAAAAGAACAATTGGAGGATAAACATGTCACATATTAAATTTGACTACTCAAAGGTGTTAGATAAATTTGTAGCACCACATGAACTAGATTATATGCAGCCTCAAGTGACTGCTGCAGATTCTGCTCTGCGAAATGGTACAGGTCCTGGGGCAGAAATGACTGGCTGGTTGAACTTGCCTGAAGAATATGACAAAGATGAATTTGCTCGTATTCAAAAGGCTGCTAAAATCAATCTGATAGTGAGGTATTGATCGTAATCGGTATTGGTGGTTCCTATTTAGGAGCTCGTGCAGCTATTGATTTCTTGAATAATTCTTTTGTAAATCTACAAAGCAAGGAAGAACACAAGGCACCTCAAATCCTCTATGCTGAAAATTCTATTTCTTCAAGCTATTTGGCTGATTTGGTGAACTATGTATCAGACAAAGATTTCTCTGTCAACGTTATTTCTAAGTCAGGAACGACTACAGAGCCTGCTATTGCTTTCCGTGTCTTCAAAGAACTCTTGGTTAAGAAGTATGGTCAGGAAGAAAGCAAAATAAACGGATTTATGCAACTACAGACCGCGCTAAAGGTGCAGTTAAGGTTGAAGCAGATGCTAATGGCTGGGATACTTTTTGTAGTGCCTGATAGTGTAGGTGGTCGTTTTTACAGTATTGACAGCAGTGGGACTCTTGCCAATCGCAGCTGCAGGGGCTGATATCAGCAGAGTTAATGGAAGGAGCAAATGCTGCTCAGCAAAGGGCTTATGCTTCTGATAAGTTGGCTGAAAATGAAGCATATCAATATGCAGTTGTACGCAATATCTTGTACCGTAAAGGTTATCTGACAGAAGTTCTAGCTAACTATGAACCATCTCTACAATACTTCTCTGAGTGGTGGAAGCAACTGGCTGGTGAGTCAGAAGGGAAAGACCAAAAAGGGATTTACCCAACTTCAGTCAACTTCTCAACAGACTTGCACTCTCTGGGACAATTTATCCAGGAAGGTACCCGTATCCTCTTTGAAACAGTTGTACGTGTAGATAAACCTCGCAAAAATGTGCTGATTCCTGAATTGGCAGAAGACTTGGACGGTCTTGGCTACTTGCAAGGAAAAGATGTTGACTTTGTCAATAAAAAAGCTACAGATGGAGTGCTGTTAGCACACACTGATGGTGGAGTTCCAAATATGTTTGTGACACTGCCTGAGCAAGATGAGTTCACTTTTGGGCTACACTATTTACTTCTTTGAGTTGGCTATTGCTCTTTCTGGCTACCTGAATGGTATCAATCCATTTGACCAGCCTGGAGTTGAGGCTTATAAAGAAAAAACATGTTTGCCCTTCTTGGAAAACCAGGCTTTGAAGAGCTGGGTGCTGAGTTGAATGCACGCCTTTGATTCTTATATGCCTGAGTTCATTTAGAGTATAAAAGAGTCCACAAGTTCATTTTCTTGTGGATTTTTAAATGCAAGCCTCATAATTAGTTTATTATTTTTTTGAACAGTATAAAAAGAGTGTCTTAATTCTTTTATGAAAGCGCTATATAATTGCCTTGTAAATAAAAATTTGAGAGGTATCAAAAATGAATGATTGGTTAAACATAAAAAGGCAAAACAGTTCTTGTGACTGGCGCGTCATCTGGGATCAGTAAGGCAATTGTTGAAGAATTGCTGGAATTAGGTGTCAATGTGGCGAATTTCGATCTTAGCGACAACGATTTGCGTCATCCAAATCTATTATTTGTAAAAAGTTGATGTAACTTCTCGCTCTGAAGTAGAAGAGGGTGTTGCAAAATAGTTGAAAGATTTGGCAATATTGATGCAGTGGTCAATAATGCAGGGATTAATATCCTAGATTATTAATCGATGCAGAAAATCCTAAAGGTCCTTACATGAATTGGACGATGAGACGTTCGAAAAAGTAACGATGATTAATCAAAAAGGTTTGTATCTGGTTAGTCAGGCAGTGGGACGTATTTTTAGTGAAAAATGGAAAAGGTGTAATTGTGAACATGGCTTCAGAAGCAGGCTTGGAAGGTTCTGAAGGACAAAGTGCCTATGCTGCCACAAAAGCAGCAGTCTATAGTTACACTCGTTCATGGGCAAAAGAGCTGGGTAAGCATGGTGTACGTGTGGTTGGAATTGCTCCAGGAATTATGGAAGCTACGGGACTTCGAACTCTTTCTTGTAGAGGAAGCTCTGCTTATACCCGTGGAAAGACGGTAGAAGATATTCGAAACTGGTTATGCTTCAACTTCAACAACTCCTTTGGGACGAAGTGGTAAACTACGGGAAGTAGCTGACCTTGTAGCATTCTATATTTCAGACCGTTCTAGCTATATAACTGGAGTCACTACAAATATTGCCGGAGGGAAAACTCGCGGTTAAAAATGAAGGTGAGGAAGAGAGTTGACCATAGTAAATCGATGGTATAACATTTTAGAAAAAATGGTCTCACAGCCAACTTATTCCTTGGTAGATATGCGCTCAGAGCTGGATATTAGTATGCAAACCTTGCAAAAGAGTATCCAACAATTAAATGATGTTTTGGCTCCGAGTATCCAGATTATCTCACAAGATGATAAGTTAATGTTAGAGGTGTATGACTATACTGAGTTGGAAAGGATTTTATCTGGTAGTTTAAAACGGGAGAGTGACTTCAATTCTTCCAGTAAAAGAATTGCCTATTTACTAAAACGTTTAATTAAGTCAACCTCCCCTCTTCTTATTGACGACTTGGCTGAGGAAGCAGGTGTTAGTAGAAGTACCCTTAATAAGGATTTAAAACAAGTAAAATCTTTGGCAGAGAGTTACTCTATCACTATTTCAGGAAAGCCCAACCGTGGGCTGGAGGTCTTGGGGTCCGAGCTGAATTTGCGCTTGCTCTATATTCACCAAGTGGCCCCTTACTTTGAAGGAAAGACACTCACCGAGGCAACATCTTCTTTTCTGGAGACGCTACTCCAGGAGTATAAAATCCCGAAAGAAACAAAGGAACTCCTTCGAAAGACAATTTCAATTATGGTGGAGCGTATTCATGCATCTAGGGTGTTGAGTTGCCCTATTCCTTACTATAGGAATGATTTAACAGAGACACCTTTGGTTGAAAAATTAATCTATCATATTGAGATGACTTATAAGATTTCCCTCAGTCAGTTTGAGATAGACTTTTTGTGTTTTCCGTTTAATATCCGTTTTATTGACACTTTAAGCAAGCCGTCTTATCAATCTGAACAGCTTGCAAACATTTTTCAAGGGATTGTCAAGAAAGTCAAAGAAACAATGTTGGTTAACTTTGATGATGAAGAATTATTTGAAGAAATCAAGTCTCATCTAGGCCCCTTAATCAATCGACTGATTTTCCATGTGCAAGCTAATGATATATTCCATGGCGAGGTTCAAACTCAATATCCTTTTGCTTTTGAAATGGCGAAAATTGCTGGAGAAGAACTATCTGCAATTTTTGGTTCTGAATTGGAATTATCTGAAATCGGATATCTGGCTTTGTATTTTGAAATGATTTTAAGAAAGCAAAACTCTGTTGTAAATGGTTCTCATAAAGCAGATAGCTGTAGTTTGCACAACAGGAAGAGGAACTGCTGCGATGATTATTCAGCAACTCAGACGAATCCTTGGAAATGATGTAGACATTACTCAGTATTCTGAAGAGGATTTTAATCTGGATTTGAATCAGGACTATTTCGCGATTTTTACGACAGTTCCTCTAAAATATAAAGATTCTAAATCTCCAGTCATTCAAGTTAATCATCTTTTTGATGATCAATGGCTGCAGGAAGAATGGCAGAGGGTCAATGCTTTTCATCAAAAATCTAGAAACAGTCAGCTTACGTTTTTCTTCAGTTGAGTCCCCAAAAAACCTATCAGCAATACTTGCTAAATATGGTTGCAGAGTTAGAGAAACTTCAGATGATTGATGAAGGTTTTAGAAATCGGATAATTGATAGGGATAAAAAACAATCAACCATTTTTGGTGGAGGAATTGCCTTCCCCCATACAATTAACCAGGGTTATGCAAAAACTATTTTAATGTTTGGAAAGCTAGAAGAGCCCTATCAAAAAGGAGATGATTGGATTGAATTTATCTTTCTAGTCGCCATTCCCTCAGAAATTGAAAGCAAAATGGAGAGTGAATTGCTGGGAATTGTATGACGACATTTTTCAGTGCAGGAGAGCCTCTCTAAAAAGAAGCATTGAGGGCTGTCAGAAACAGAGACAGAGTTTCTATCATTTTCTAAGAGCAAAGGAGTATTTTAATGAATTCGCTAATAATTTTCGCTGTATTTATCATGGCAGCTTATATATTTCAAATGTTCCTCGGCTGGCAGCAACTCAAAGACTTCAATAAGACCCTATACGATGCTCCGAAGACTGGGGCGCGTAGCGATGTGGCAGAAGTCCGGAAGAATCAAATCAGTACGATTGTCATGTTCGCGGTTGATGAAAACAGTCGGGTTCTTAAAGCTAGCAAAATGCAAGGAGTCACAATCTTAGCACGTTTTTCAAAAATATGGACGATTATGTTGGAGAAGACATCCATTATTTTGACAAGTATAATCCTCTTGTGAGAAAAAGAAAAATAAGTTGATGCAATCAGCCATAGAAGATGCTAGAAAAAGTCTATCTTTGGCATGAGGCAGGTATTGAGAAAGAGACAAGTTCATCTGATTCTTTTTCTGGGATTCGGCTTTTTATGCAGATTACTACAATTATCTATTAAACAGTTATTTAAAAAAAATAAGAAAGGGAGTTCCTTATGAATCACATTACAAATTTTGCAGAGAGTTTTATGAAACTCTTCAATTAGATGGAGAAACCTTTATTAGCTGGATGACAAATATTGTACCGCTTGTCTTAATGCTATTGATTGCAATGAATACCCTTATCGCTTTCTTGGGAGAAGAGAAGGTCAATTCCCTGGCTAAGATTTCTGCCAAAAATCCTGTTAGCCGGTATATGATTTTACCTTTCATTTCAGCCTTTATGCTGAGAATCCGATGGCAATCAGTATGGGACGTTTCTTACCAGAATATTATAAACCTAGTTTTGTAGCAGCTCAGATGCAGTTCTGCCATACTTCAAATGGTGTATTTCAGCATATCAATCCTGGGGAATTGTTTGTATGGATGGGAATTGCAACAGGAATTCAAACTTTAGGGTTTAAGTCAAATGGACTTAGCCATTCGTTACATGCTTGTTGGGCTTGTCATGAACTTTGTAGGCGGTTGGGTGACCGATTTTACAACTGCTTATGTAGCAAAACAGCAGAGTGTTACCTTGAGTAAAACATTTGATTGATAGAAAGAGTGAAATTATGTCATATAAGAGTATAAAAAGTTGTTAAAAGGAAATGGCGGTTTCGAGGACCTTTGGTCATTACACCTAGTGAAAGCTAAGCATAAATTCATCTATATCACTGGCGGAGGAAAAAGCCAGATATTGTAGATAAAATTGCTGATTTGACCGGTATGGAAGCTGTTAATGGGTTTTAAAAACTTCTATCCCAGATGAGGAAATTGCTTTAGCAATCGTGGATTGTGGCGGTACTCTTCGCTGTGGTATTTATCCTAAAAAGGGGATCCCTACAATAAATATTGTCGCTACAGGGAAAAGTGGGCCTCTAGCTCAATATATAACCGAGGAAATCTATGTGTCAGCAGTTGGCCTTAATCAAATTTCTGCTGCTAATGAAGACGAAAAAGCGACAACTGTGGTAACAGAAAAGCCAACTTACGATACTAGTAAAAATTACAGAGCAAAAAGCTGAAACAAGTATTGTAGCAAGAATTGGGATGGGTGCTGGGAAGGTCGTTGCGACTTTCAACCAGGCTGCTCGTGAAGCCATACAAACAATGCTCAATACGATCATTCCTTTCATGGCCTTTGTTTCCTTGCTGATTGGGGTTATTCAAGGTTCAGGTGTTGGAAATTGGCTGGCAAAATTAATGGTTCCCCTAGCTGGGAACATCTGGGGACTCATTTTGATTGGCTTTATCTGTTCCTTGCCATTCCTATCTCCTTTGTTAGGCCCCGGGGCTGTTATCAGTCAGATTATTGGAACCTTAATTGGAGTTGAAAATCGGCAAAGGGAATATTCCGCCCCAAAATGGCTCTGCCAGCTATATTTGCTATCAACACTCAAAACGGTTGTGATTTCATTCCTGTAGCACTCGGTCTATCTGAAGCCAAGGCTGAAACAGTTGAGGTTGGTGTCCCTTCTGTAGCTTTATTCACGCTTTCTCAATGGTGTTCCGCGGGTGCTAGTAGCTTGGATAGCTAGTATTGGCCTTTATCAGTAGACCTTTGATAGATGCACGTAAATATAGCAACTATTATGTTAAACTTATCTACAAACATAAGTTTATGACAGATTTGAGAAAAGGATGAATAGGAATTAGATGAAGAAAATTTTTTTGAAGCTAAAAGATGAATTCAAGTGGGGCCTGAAGCTCAGAATATGATTCAAGACGCTAATATGCTCATTTTATTTGGAGAAGAAGCTCCAGAAGACTTAGCAGAGTATTGTTTTAAAATCGATAACAAAAAAATCTTCTAGGTGCAATACTAGAAGGTGGGAAAGCTGGTCGTAGATAGTCAGGAATATTCGATTACTGCAGTAGGAAATGTAGTAGAAAAATTTAACTGGACTGGGCCATATCACTATTTCTTTTTGATGGTTCAAAGAGGGCAGCCTGCCAGGGCACTCTCCATGTTGCAGCAGACCAAGCAGTAGTAATTGAAAAGGACTCTACCATTCAGATTTTCGAAACTGCTTGACCATAACAAAATTTAAAATCAAGCAATTTAGAAAAAAATAAAAGTCTAAAAATTGATTCAGAGCTTGGACAAAAAGTCCGAGGCTTCTGGGTCTAAATTAGAAAAAAATAGATGACGCAGTGGTTGATTGGCATCTTCCTTCGCTTTTTAAGCCCCAAAGATTGCCTGATCAACTGTGCGGGGAGTGGGAAGATGAACTTTTAACTTGTTTGAAGTTCTTTCCCACTCCCTTTTTGATAGGGAAAAATAATTTATGTTTTAATATTGTAAAATTTGTCATTGTTTTTCAATGTTTTTCGCAATATGACAAATCAACAAAATTTATAAGGATAAAAAAACATGCCAGAAAAAAGACGGTCAGGGTCAAGCGCAAAGAGCTTGAAGTCAATCAAACTAGCCAGCCAGTGCAAGGGAATTTTCCAGCAGATGCATCCATAAGGGTGCCTGAACAGAAGGGAAAAGACCAAAAGGGATTTACCAACTTCAGCTAACTTCTCAACAGACTTGCACTCATTGGGTCAATTTATCCAAGAAGGAACTCGTATCATGTTTTGAAACAGTTGTCCGTGTGGATAAAACCACGTAAGAACGTGATCATCCCTACATTGGAAGAAGACCTTGATGGACTTGGTTACCTCCAAGGAAAAAGACGTTGACTTCGTAAACAAAAAAGCGACTGACGGTGTTCTTCTTGCCCACACAGACGGTGACGTGCCAAACATGTACGTGACTCTTCCTGAGCAAGACGCCTTCACTCTTGGTTACACTATCTACTTCTTCGAATTAGCCATCGCCCTTTCAGGTTACTTGAACGCGATCAACCCATTTGACCAACCAGGTGTTGAAAGCATCAAACGCAACATGTTTGCCCTTCTTGGTAAACCAGGATTTGAAGAATTGAGCAAAGAATTGAACGCTCGTCTTTAATCGACAGACAAAACGATCTCGAAAGAGGTCGTTTTTTAATCGCTTTCAATATCTCAGAATGAGGTGGAAAAGTAGACGGTTTTATGATATAGTAGAACTACGATATTTATACTTTGCACGTCAAACTATGGCCACAAAAAAGTGGGGAGGATGATGGGCGAAGGTTCTTAGTAAAGGAGAGATTATGACAACAGAAGACAAGACACCTTTTGGAACACAAGAGGGACAAACTGTCCAAGAACCTTTTGGAGCGCAAGACGAACAAACCCGTTCAACCACCTCTTGAAGCCCAAACTGGTCAAAAGCGTTCACGAACCTTTTGGAGCACAAGGAGGGCAGACTGTTCAAGAACCTTTTGGAGCCCAAACTGGTCAAAACGTTCAAGAACCTTTTGGAGCACAAACTGGTCAAACAGCTTATGAGCCATTTGGCGCACCAGGAGCGCAAGCCTTTCAACAGTCTTCTCCAGTAGAAGGACCACAAGCTGGTGGGCAGGGACAATTTTTCCAAAACCAAGCTCCTCAGGTAGAAAACAATCCTTTCTACCAACAAGGGAACCCTCAAGCCTTCCAATCGCAATGGAATGTTCAGCCAAAACCGAAGCGTGGATGGACGAAAATTGTTGTCTTCTCCCTTCTTGCACTCCTTCTTGGTGGCTTGATTGGTGGCGGAGCTGGCTATTTCTGGGGACATTCATCTAAGCCTCAAGCAGATGCTAATCGAACAAAACGCTTAGAACTCGCTAATGAAGAAGCAAAGAAGGTAAAGAACAGCTTCATTACAGAAAAGAAGGAGACTGTTTTCACCTGGACTCTTAAAGACCTTGCTACCTTGAGTTATACCAACAAGGATGGTTATGGGTTGACTGCTGATCAGATTGTTGAAACCTATGGATTGGCTTCCAGTGTAGAGTATGATAAGAATAGCCTTACTCTTTATTGGGATCGCGCAAAGAATGCTGAACATCAGAATGTTTATTTCCGATTTGAAAAAGTTGATGGCAACTATTATTTGAAAACTGTGGAAGCTTTTGATTTAGAAGAATTCTATGCAGACGAAGAAGACGATGAAGATGAAGATACTTCTGCAGATCGTGAGTTGAGTACAAAAGAATTCAAAAATCTGAAAACAGGAGATAAGAAAACTGGTGAAGGTGGAACTTCCCTATCAGAAGTTTTGAAAAAGCATAAATCAAATGTTGTTCGAATTGGAACAGAAACAAAAATGACTGAGGACGGAGAAAAGTATGACTCTACTCGTGTTATTGCAACCGTAAACTTTAAGGTCGGTGACGATTATAAGACATTGCGCTTCTTAGCACAACCAGATGGAGATTTCTTATACATTGGTCCAGAGCGTTATTAATATAGAGGAGATAGATGAAAGATGAATATGAATCAATCACAGGCACCATTTGGTGTGCCAGAAACTGGTAATCAAAAGAAGCCAGGGAAAGGTCTGTTAATCGCTTGTGTTAGTGTTTTTGCAGTCTTAGGAGTCATTGCAGGTCTATTTCTTGGTCGTTCTTTTGGTGCAACAAATGCTAAAAGTAGCGAACCAGCCCTTCACCCAACAGCTAACGCAGGGGAATCAAAACGAGATCAGGCTGGTAAGTATATTGATCCGGAAGAAGCAGAATTTTCTTGGAACATTGATGATTTAGCTGATTTGGAGTTTGGTACATACGAAACTCCAGATTTAGGCACAAGCATTGAAGATGTTGTGGATGTACATGGCAAAGCTTTGAAAGGCACGTTTAGAAAAGATAAAATTGATTTAGAATGGGGCGAGTTACAAGAAGATCAGGATGATACACTGACTAGTTATCAGTACTGTTCGTGAAATGCGCCTTACGTTTCAGAAGAAAGGAGACAATTACTATTTAAAAAACCTCTATTACTTAGGGAATCATAAAGAAGCTGAGGACGATTTTATGACCTCATCTTACTATGATAAACTGAAAGTGGGAGATGCTAAAACTGGTAAGGATGGAGTATCCTACAAGGAAGTGATTAAGGATCATACTATTTCTAGTCTTTCAATGTCTGCAGATGAAGACTACAAAACTAAAGATATTGTTACTACAATGACAGTAAATATAAAATCCTCAAGTTCTTCTGAATATAGGTTGACTTTTGTGAGACAATCTGATGGAGATTTCCTTTTATCTGAAAAAAAATTATGATGAAGAAGGGGCTCTTCATTCATTCTCTTTGAAAGATGTGAAGGAAGAAAAATCCATTCACCTAAAAACCAGAAAAGAGGCTGGGACAAAAGTCCTAGCCTCTTAATTGTCTTTGGATTGTCGAGCAAGACGCAGTGGTTGAGTGGGCTCTACTACGCTGATTTCATCAGCTTTTACAGCCCTACTCAACTGTCCCACTCTCTTCTCTGTTCTAGCGGGGACGGGCTATTTATGGTATAGTAGGATATGTTGCCAAAGGAAACAGGTGTGAACAGTTGGACGGAAAGGGATACAGATACGATCGCAGAATGGATAATGTAAAGGAAACAATAAGAAAACATCTGAAGCCCCTCTTAGCTTTCATCCAAAAAAGAGGGATTATTATAGGGATCCTCGGAATGCTAGGAATAGGATATGGGCTTGCTGCTTCTGGGAGACCACAAGACCAGCTAAGTTTAGACCAGCAAGTGACCTTCAGCAAGGAAGAAGCCTATCTGCAGGACTTCCTAGCGAAATCAGATTGTCCAGAAGTTGGGGTGAATTTGGAAGAATTGCTGGAGTTTAAAATAGGAGATGCGACTCTTGTGCCAAGCACCAAGGGGACGACCCCAAAGACTTTGGTCAAAAAATTAGGGGGAGCCAAGCAGGCTCGGCTTGAATCAAAAGCTAGAACCCAACTTCTTCGGCTCAGCTATGGGACGACACAAGATGGTCGAGATAGATACCAATTTGAATTTACCCATATGAGGGATGGTTATTATCTGACCGCTATTCAGGGCTATCAACCAAGCTCTATGCACAATTTAGAAAGTAAAGAGCTGAAAAAGGCGGCCCTGACCAGTCTTGCTAGTGGGAAAGAGAAAACAGGCATGAAACTAGAAGACATTTTACAAAAGGTCGGCTTGCCACAATCATTACTTTTGAATCATAAGGATGGAAAGACAGTTTTGGTCTTGACCTACCGTGCACAAGAGGGGCTGGTCTTTCTCACTTTGCAACCCCAAAAAGATGCTCGCTATCATTTAGTCAAGGTCGAATAAGGAGGAGTAAATGGATACGGTCATCAAGAAGCTAAAAATTCCTGGTCTCCTGCTGGTAGCACTCCTCTTAGGGATGGGTCTAGAGGGCCTTAGTCATCCGCCGAAAAATTCTAGAGACATAAATGAAATAAGGAACTTGTCAACTTTTAAAGCGAAAGAATTTCAAGGGGAGCGACTCTTGAAAGAAACGAATGAAAAAAAGGATTCGTCATGGACCTTGGATCAGATCGAACATTTCTCTCTGTCGATAAAGAACCAAAAACGGTAGCCTAAAAGCAGACTGGAAGTCGCCTGGAGACCCTTCTGAAGGAGATGGGACATCCGCAAGAGAAAGTCCTCATTCAATCTGCATCAAGTAAGCAGCCTCAGTCTCTCCCTGCTCTATCGATGGGACGACAGAGGCAAGGAGCCTCCATCCGTTTACTTTTTCAGCAAGGGGGATGATGGTAGCTATCTGTTAGAAGAGATCGACGCGAGTCTAGCCAATCTCGATCGGGATGGAAAAAAGTTTTTCAGAAAAAAGTTTATCAGAGCTTAGAACCTGGAGAAAAGATAGATTTGAAGGCACTTCTAGGCAGCTATCAGGGCTTACAATCCCTTGTCCGACGCCAAATCGGCCCTGATCAGGAAGGCTTTCAACTGTCTTATCAGGATGAGAAGGGAAAAACTTATTTATTGGAGCTTGAACAGGTAGAGGATTCCTATTACTTGTTGCGTAAGCGTCAACTAGACTCTAAAAAACAAATGTAAGTAAATAGAAGGGAAAATGGAATGGAAAAAGGAAGGCAGGTTCAAAGAGAATGGTCTAGGTTCCCAAGTAGGAATAGGGAAGTATCTGAGGTCTTTTCAGATCGTGGACCTGAAGGAGAAGCTTTTGAAAGTCCCAGTCTTCGGAGCTATCAAAAAGGAGTGAAGAGAAGCGTCCGTGAGGATGCTTTTCGAGGAGCAGGCATGCCTCGTTTTGGTTCGCTTTTTGCAGTTGCTGTGGGAATGGTTCTCATCTTTAGTCTCTTAATTGTAGCTCTTGGTTATGTAAGCAGTTCTCTCGATAAGACAGAGCAGGATACCCCAGTAAGTAAGAAACAGGACCGTCATTCTTTCAGTTCGACATCCTCTAAACAATCATCTGCCTCCTCTAGCCAAACATCAGAATCTTCTAGCTCAACAAAGGAAGAGAAGAGTGAGTCAGATAAGAAATCGAAGCAGCTGACTTCCAAAAATTCTCCTTATGTGGATGAAAACAATGGTGTTCACTCTTTTAGTTTGGACGAGTTGCTGAACTTGATTCATCATAAGAAATTAGAGTTTGTAACGCCGGAGGAAACTGTTGAACACTTTGGGAAAGCTTATTTTGGTAGTTATTCCTATTTGAGCTCAGAACTTCAGGGGACTTATCTAACCTATAAACAGCCGGATCAATTTGGTTTTGTTTATATTAGTTTCAAGAAGATTGGTGATACAGAAAAGATATCTACCTTTAGTGTGGCTAATAATAAAAAGCAAGCTAGGTGAACCTACCAAAACCACAGACGAATTTCAAGCTCTGATGCCTCAGGATGGGCAAGAAGGGATGGAAATCCGAGAAGTGGTTTCTCAATTGGGAAATCCAGATAACATGGTTTTTATTATGCCTAATCCTGGGGAAGTGAATACCATCGCATTAGTCTATTCAACTACAGATAGCAAACGAGTCTCTTTGTATTTTGACGAAAGTTCGGATCAATACCGATTGAAAAGAATAGTGGTCCAATAGGAATCAACTGTAACCATTCGACAAGGTCGCGATTTAATGTGTCCGTTAAATTATGCTATAATAGTAAAATCAAAGAGTTCAAAAGGAGCCTATCTTCCTAGAGGACTGACTACATAGAACAAGAGGTATCGCCATGACTGCACAAAAAATGACTGCACAAGAAATTATCGCCTTTATCGGCAATGCAGAAAAGAAAACCAACGTAAAAGTGACCTTTGAAGGGAATTGGCAGGAGAGCTTCCAGCATCCGTTGTAAAAGCTAGGCAATGTCCTATTTGGAGACTGGAAAGAGATTGAGCCCTTCTTGCCAACTTAACAGAAAACAAAGACTATATCGTAGAGCAAGATGGTCGCAATTCAGCGGTACCTTTGCTGGACAAGCGTTATTTGAATGCCCGGATTGAACCGGGTGCGATCATTCGAGACCAGGTGACCATTGAAGACAATGCGGTAATCATGATGGGAGCCGTCATCAATATCGGTGCTGAAATTGGTGCAGGGACCATGATCGATATGGGAGCTATTCTTGGTGGCCGTGCAACGGTTGGTAAAAACAGCCACATCGGGGCAGGAGCGGTTCTAGCTGGTGTCATTGAGCCAGCCTCTGCAGAACCAGTTCGTATCGGGGATAACGTCTTGGTGGGTGCCAACGCCGTCGTCATCGAAGGGGTTCAAGTTGGTAATGGCTCCGTCGTAGCGGCGGGTGCGATTGTTACCCAAGATGTACCTGAAAATGTAGTGGTAGCAGGTGTACCTGCGCGCGTGATCAAGACGATTGACGAACAGACGCAACAAAAAACCGCGCTTGAGGATGCCTTGCGTAACCTTTAATAGAGAATAAGAAAAGGAAGCTGGGGGATACCTCGGCTTCTTCTCAAAAGAGGAAGATAGATATGACACTTGATTTAGTAAAAATTCGGCGGGACCTGCATCAAATCCCAGAAATTGGACTAGAAGAATTTAAAACACAAGCCTATCTCTTGGAGCGCATCGCAGAAATCACCGAGGGAAAAGAATTCGTCGAGCAGCGGACCTGGCGGACGGGGATCCTGGTTTTTCTGAAAGGATCCAATCCAGAAAAGACCATTGGCTGGAGGACGGATATCGATGGCCTGCCCATTATCGAGCAAACTGGCCTTGACTTTGCCTCCCGCCACGAAGGTCGGATGCATGCCTGTGGCCATGATGTTCATATGACCTTAGCCTTGGGCTTGTTGGAGCAATTGGTTCAAGAACAGCCGAAGAACAATCTTATTCCTCTTTCAACCGGCCGAGGAAAATGAAGCTGGAGGCATGCTTATGTATGAAGATGGGGCCTTTGGAGATTGGTTGCCTGATCAATTCTACGGCCTCCATGTCCGTCCGGACTTAAAGGTAGGCGAAATCGCGACCAATCGGGGGACGCTCTTTGCAGGGACCTGTGAAGTGAAGCTGACCTTTAAAGGAAAAGGTGGACACGCTGCTTTTCCGCATGAAGCCAAGGATGCCCTAGTCGCTGCTAGCTATTTTGTCACTCAAGTTCAAACCATTGTCAGCCGTAATGTCGATCCTATTGAGGGGGCAGTTGTGACCTTCGGTTCCATGCATGCGGGGACGACCAATAACGTCATTGCAGAAACGGCCTTTCTGCATGGGACCATCCGGACCCTGACCATGGAAATGAACCTCTTGACCCAGAAACGACTCGAGACGATTGCGAGAGGGATTGCAGATGCTTTTGATATGGACCTAGAGTTGGAACTCAAGCAAGGGGGCTATTTGCCGGTGGAAAACAATCCAGACTTGGCAGATGAATTGATGACTTTCTTTGATCAAGCAGAAGATGTGACCTTGATGGATATCCTACCCGCCATGACCGGAGAGGATTTTGGTTATCTCTTGTCAAAAGTGGATGGAGTCATGTTCTGGTTGGGAGTGGACAGTCCTTATGCCCTTCATCACCCTCAGATGAGTCCCAAGGAAGAAACCCTGCACTTTGGTGTCAAAGCCATTAGTCCTTTCTTAAAAATGAAAGCCAACCAATAAAGAGAGATGGAAATGAAAGCAAGTATTCGAAAAAGTATATTGAAGAAGATGAAAGGCTTGGAGCCGGAGAACAAGCGAAAGGCTGATCAAGCCTTGATCCAGCGGTTGCGCTCTTTGTCAGTTTACCAAGAAGCAAGCGTTATAGCGACCTATTTATCCTTCCCGCATGAGGTGGATACGAGTTTTCTGATTGATGCAGCTCAAGCTGATGGCAAGCAGGTCGTCATTCCAAAAACCTATCCAAAAGGACGCATGGAATTTGTAGTCTATGATCCGCAGAAGTTGAAACAAACATCCTTTGGCCTCTTGGAACCAGAGGATGGGGCTCAAGTGGTAGATCAGTCGGAGATTGACCTGATCCATGTTCCTGGAGTGGCCTTTCAAAAGGATGGCTACCGTCTGGGTTATGGAGGAGGGTATTACGATCGCTATTTGGCAGATTTCGACGGAGCGACCGTCAGCACTATCTATGCTTGCCAGGAAGTAGACTTTTCACCTGCTCCCCATGATATTCCAGTACAGGAGGTTCTTGTGGATGAATCAACTATTTGATAAGAAATACCCGGTGACCAGTAGCTTGCTCCTATTAACAACCGGCGTTTTTCTAGCCATGCTATTGCTTCGTGGCTTTGACTATGAATCGGTCCAAACTGTTTACGACTTTGGGGGTGTCTTAGGGGCGGAAATCCAAATGGACCCGAGCCAGAGCTGGCGTTTGCTTGCTGCCATGTTTGTTCATGTTGGCTTGCAACACTTTGTTTTGAACATGGTTACCCTCTATTTTATCGGAAGAATCGCAGAAGATCTATTTGGCTCAAAGGCCTTTTTAGCCCTCTACCTCTTATCCGGCTTGATGGGCAACCTTTTTGTATTGGTTTTTTCTCCTCTTGCTGTTGCAGCTGGGGCTTCTACCGCCTTGTTTGGAATCTTTGGTGCCATTGCCAGTTTGCGCTTTATCGCTCGAAGTCCCTATATTCACTATCTGAGCCAACGTTATACTTCTTTGATTCTGATCAATATCCTCTTTAGCTTTATGCCGGGGATCAGTCTAGCCGGTCACTTAGGAGGCCTGGTGGGAGGAGGGCTTCTAGCCTTTGTCTTTCCCGTTTATGGTGAGCGAGATAGCCTGAAAAAAAGCTGGCGCTTGGTAGCTCTGTTTCTTTATACAGCTGGGGCCATCCTTCTTTATGCTTGGCCTTTACTTGCTCATCCTTTTTATGATTTGTAACGAATTTGTAAATTATCTGAAAACTGAGTGAAGTCTCAGTTTTTTTGTATATAAAATCCAAAAATAAGCAGCTACACTCAAAAAGTTGCTCGAAAAGTGAATAAAGACAACATAGGAAAGCGCTTGCAATGTTGGTTGGAAAAGAGTTGACTTGTGGTATATAAAACCTTCTTGTGTTCAAAAACCGCTTGAGGACACAAAATAAGCAAAAAGGAGATTAGCGATGAAGAAATGGTTATTTAAACTAGCTTTGGTAGCGATGACGTTTTTACTCCTACCGATTCAAGCCGTTCAGGCCTGTTGTGGTGACAATGCCAGTTGATCCTACTAAAGAAGTAGAATCTGTTGTAGGCATTGGAGAAGATGGCAAGGTTGAGACCTACCAGTTCAGCTTGAATGAAGACAAGAGCAAGGCCACCTTCACAACCAATCACTTCTCATCTTATGGAGTTGTCTACAAAACAGCAGCTAAGGTAGAAGAAAAAACAGAAAGCAAGAAACTGCCATCTACTGGACAAACCATTTCAATGGTTGGTATCATCGGCGATGTCTTGATTAGTGCACTTGGACTTGCCTTCTATGTAGAAAAACGCAAACATAACAAAGCCTAAAGAAGCAACCTGTTTTTAAGAAATGAAAAGAGGCCGGACGTATAGTCTGGTCTCTTTCCTTCATAGTTGAAAATTCGAAGGGAGCAATTTTTTACTCCTCGGTCACTTTTCCTGTTTCTTCTAATTTTTTTCCAAGATCTATGATGTATTGTTTGAGATCATCTTTAACCTGTGGGTGTTTCAAGGCATAATCAATAGAAGTTTTCATGAAACCAAACTTGTCCCCCACGTCGTAGCGTCTGCCCTTAAATTCGCGGGCAAATACTCGTTGGGTCTTGTTCAAGGTATCAATGGCATCCGTTAATTGGATTTCATTTCCAGCGCCTGGTTTTTGGTTTTCCAAAATCTGGAAGATTTCTGGAGTCAGCAAGTAGCGACCGATAATGGCAAGGTCACTCGGTGCCTCTTCAGGTGCAGGTTTTTTTCGACAAAGGTTTCAACGCTATAGAGTCCGTTGATGCCTTCTCCTTGAGGAGCAATGACTCCGTAGGCAGAAACTTCTTCATGGGGAACTTTCATGACAGCAATGGTTGAAGCATGTGTCTCATCGTAGTCATTCATCAATTGCTTGGTGAGCGTAGTCGCTGTATCATCTGTGATATCCATGAGGTCATCACCCAGCATCACGACGAAAGGCTCATTCCCAACGAAGGCCTTGGCCTGAAGGACAGCATCTCCAAGGCCGTTCGGATGTTTTTGACGAATGAAGTGGAGGCGCATCCCGGTAGTTTCATCGACCAGTTTCAACAGATCATTTTTCCCTTTTTCCTTGAGGTTGTACTCAAGTTCGAAGTTTGAGTCAAAGTGGTCTTCGATCGAACGTTTTGATTTACCAGTGACAACGAGAATATCCTCAATGCCAGCCTTAAGGGCTTCCTCAACGATGAATTGGATGGTTGGTTTATCCACGATTGGCAGCATTTCTTTGGCCAGGGCTTTAGTAGCAGGTAGGAAACGAGTTCCAAGTCCAGCCGCAGGAATGACTGCTTTTCTAACTTTTGTCATAAAAATTCCTTTCTAACTAAAGAATGATTGGTTGTTGATCTGATTGGGAAGGAAGAATTCCTTAGTTCCACTCATTTTCTTCTTTAAATTCGTTGCTCATCATGAAGTTGATGAGCTTCACGAATATCTTGCCCTTCATAAATTACTTGGTAGATGGCTTGTGTGATTGGCATGTAGACGTCTAGCTCTTGAGCCAGTTCGTAGGCAGCCTTAGTGGTTGAAATCCCTTCGATGATCATACCCATGTTGGCTTCGATATCTTCCAGTTTTTCACCGCGACCGAGGGCATCCCCAGCACGCCAGTTCCGAGAGTGGATGGAAGTCCCTGTCACGATCAGGTCTCCAACTCCGGATAGTCCACTATAGGTTAAGGGGCTAGCGCCTAGTTTGACACCTAGACGGGTAATTTCAGCTAGTCCACGCGTGATGATGGCAGCCTTAGCGTTGTCTCCGAATCCAAGTCCGTGGAGGGCTCCAGCTCCGACTGCGATGATGTTTTTAAGGGCACCGGCTGTCTCAACTCCGATTACATCTGTATTGGTATAGAGGCGGAAGTAGTGGTTGCTGAAGAGTTCTTGAACATAACGAGCTGTTTCTAAATCTTTAGAAGCCGCTGTGATCAGAGTGATATCGCGAACGATGGTTTCTTCAGCGTGACTTGGCCCAGACACGACCACAATCTCGCTACGTAGAGAAGCAGGGATTTCCTCTTCTAAGATTTGAGAAATCCGTTTGTGACTATTTGGTTCTAGTCCTTTGGACGCGTGCATGACCTTGACAGGATGATCCAGAGTCTCAGCGACTTGTTTAGCTACCAAGCGGGTTACCTTAGTCGGAACCACAAAGAGGACCGCATCCACACCAGAAAGGGCTTCATTCAGATCGTGGTAGGCTTTGATCCCTGGATCGAGAAGGACATCCTTAAAGTAGCGTTTGTTGGTATGTTCTTGATTGATTTCGTCGATTTGTTCTGGGACATTTCCCCAGATCCGTACTTCATGGCCATTATCGTGGAGGACTTGAGAAAGGGCAGTTCCCCAAGAACCTGGACCGATGACCGCAACGGTTTGTTTATCCATAGCATTCTCCTTCGTGAAGATTTCATTTCTATTTTACCATACTATAGAGAAAAAGCTTTGGAATCTAGCTGAATTTCATAGGAAAAAGTAAATAATATGATAACTGAAAAAAATGTTGGTAATTTTTAGTAAATTATTCTTGCATTTATATTCTAAATATGGTAATATTTCTTTCGTATATTACTCTAGCTAGTGATATATGGGAGAAACGAAAAAGAAAAGGAGTTTATGATGAAAAAAAGCTTAAAAATAATACTGACCTTAGTATTAGTTTTAGCTAGTGTCTTTGGTTTGTCCAAAATTCATTCGGCCCATGCTGATGGCTCAACAGGAAAGATCCAAATTACAAGTAAAACGATCACACCTGCTAAGTCACCCGTGAACCAGTATACGGACATTAAGGTTGATCTAACTTTCAATGTTCCGAACGGAGTCAAATCTGGGGATCAAGCGGTCATTGCCCTCCCTCAGAATTTAAAATTTATCGAGGATGAGAAGTTTGATGTGATAAGCCCGGATGGTAAAGTGGTTGCAAAAGCAGTTATTAATGCCGCAAGCAAAACCATCACCTTGACATATACAGATTATGTGACAAACAAATCTAATATTTCAGGAAGCTTGTCTTTTGCAGTTCGGGTAGAGCCTGCAACTGCATCTCCAAGCAAGGTGCCAATCACCTTGAATGTGGATAACAATCCTGTCCCTGTAGGAAAAGTTGACTTTGTAGTTGACCCAGGGAATCTTGAAAAAGACCTTGGACAAGGTTAGCTGGGACACAAAAACACTTAGCAGATGGCAGTATCACACGACAATATGAAGTGCGTGTCAATGCAGCGAAAAGAGCCGTTAACAGAAGCAATTGTGACTGACCAATTGCAAACAGAAGGAATGAGCTACGTAGAAGATTCCTTTGAAATTAAAAAAGGGAATTGGGCCGTTAACAGTTCCTATAAATTAGACTTGAAAAATGGGCAAGTTGTCTCTTTGCCAGTTGAGTTTGGAGCAGATAAGAAGAGCTTCAAAATCAGCTTGGGCAATGTAGCCCAAGGCGAAAGGTTACTTAATTGCTTATAAGGTGAAGATTCCTTATACCCCTGCAAATGGGGAAGAGTTCCTCAACAATGTAACCTTGAATGCAAAAAAAGTTGTTGAAACTAAGAGCAACCCTTTCGTTTATCAAACTGCTACTGGTAAAGCTGAAGGTTATACCTTCTCCATCAACCTCAAGAAAGTTGATAGCCAGGATGAAAACACTGCTTTAGCAGGTGCGGAGTTAACGTGATCCGTGTTGCAACAGGTGCCGTTGTCGGTAAGTTGACAACCAATGCAAAGGGAGAAGCAAGTATTGGTGGCTTGTTGAATACAGCCTATCGATTAGTTGAAACAAAAAGCTCCAGAAGGATATGAATTGGATGCCACTCCAATTGATGTCAAAGCAGAAGATTTTGGAACAACAAAAACAGCCCTTAAAAACAGTTACAAATAAGAAAATTGTCAAAGAACCGACACCAACCAGTGCGGTCATTGAATTAGATAAGGCCCTTACAGGTCGTGACTTGGTAGACGGTGAGTTTAGCTTTGAATTGTACGAAGGTGCAAACAAACTTCAAACTGTCACCAACAAATCTGGCAAAGTAACCTTTGAATCAATCTCTTACACAGCAGAAGGTGAACACACTTACACTGTGAAAGAGGTCAAAGGCGATAATGCCACTATTGCTTACGACACAGCTGAAAAACAAGTGACTGTTAAAGTTACTCGTGATGGAAATGCCTTGAAGGCAGAAGTCGTCTATCCAGAAAACAAAACATTTACCAATGCCTTCACACCAAACGCAACAACTGCAACAATTGAGTTGACGAAAGAGTTGACAGGTCGTGACTTGGTAGACGGTGAGTTTAGCTTTGAATTGTACGAAGGTGCAAACAAACTTCAAACTGTTACCAACAAATCTGGCAAAGTAACCTTTGATGCTATCTCTTACACAGAAGAAGGTGAACACACTTACACTGTGAAGGAAGTAAAGGGGAACGTACCAGGTATCACATACGATACAGCCGAAAAACAAGTAACCGTTCAGGTAACTAAAGATGGAGACAACCTAAAAGCAACAGTTGTCTATCCAGAAAGCAAGGTCTTTGCAAATACTTACTCAGCTCCAAGTCCAGCAAAAGCTCAGATTTCAGCTAGCAAGATTTTAGAAGGTCGTGACCTAAAAGATGGCGAATTCAGTTTTAACTTGTTGGATGAAGCTGGAGAAGTTCTTCAAACAAAACAAAATGCAGCAGATGGTTCTGTAGCATTTGACGAAATTTCTTATTCACAAGAAGATGCAGGAAAAACTTTCCACTACACGATTAAGGAAGTAATCCCTCAATCTCAAGAAAAAGGAATGACCTACGATCAAGCGAGCATCGAAGTGACAGTAACTGTTACGAAAGATGATGCAAGCAATACCATCAAGGCTACAGTGGCGTATGGTGCGAAGACATCCTTCACCAATACCTTTGTCACAAGTGAAATCCCACCAACTCCACCAGTCGTTGAAAAACCAGAAGCTAAGCTTTATACGATTCAGCTTCACAAGGTGAATGGTGAAGGTCGAGCTTTAGCGGGAGCTGTCTTTGGACTCTTTGAAGCGGATGGTAGCACTCCAGTTGCCAACCCATATGGCGAAGGTCAAGCGACAGCGACATCCGATGCTAATGGTCTTGTAAGCTTTGTAGGCTTTGAGGCTAAGGATTATGTAGTGAAAGAATTGACAGCACCAGAAGGTTACCAACTTTCAACAGCTTCAATAGCTGTCTCTGCAACAGAATTGAGCGCTGCGTCAGATTTGGTAGTGGATAAAGGAAATGTGGTGAACCAACCGTTTACTGAAATCCCACCAACTCCGCCAGTTGTTGAGAAACCAGAATTGACTCTCTACAGCATTCAATTGCACAAAGTTAACAATGAAGGCAAAGCCTTGGCAGGAGCAGTCTTTGGACTCTTTGAAGCAGATGGTGTGACACCAGTAGCTAATCCATATGGTGAAGGTCAAGCGACAGCGACATCAGATGCCAATGGTCTCGTTACCTTTACAGGGCTTGAAGCCAAGGATTATGTAGTGAAAGAAATCACTGCTCCAGAAGGATACCAACTTTCTGAAGAAGCGATTACTGTTTCATCTAATCAATTGATTGCCTCAACCAATCAAGTACTTGATCAAGGTAAAGTTGTCAATAAACCATTCACTGCTATTCCACCAACTCCACCGGTAGTTGAGAAACCAGAATTGAAGCTTTATACCATTCAGCTTCACAAGGTGAATGGTGAAGGTCGAGCTTTGCGGGAGCTGTCTTTGGACTCTTTGAAGCGGATGGTAGCACTCCAGTTGCCAACCCATATGGCGAAGGTCAAGCGACAGCGACATCCGATGCTAATGGTCTTGTAAGCTTTGTAGGCTTTGAGGCTAAGGATTATGTAGTGAAAGAATTGACTGCTCCAGCTGGTTACCAACTATCAACGAATCCAATCACTGTCACAGCGGAAGACTATGTACAAGCTACAGACTTGGTTGTAGATAAAGGAAATGTAGTTAATGAACTAACTCCTCCGACACCTCCGACTCCACCAACTACTCCACCAACTACCCCATCAACAGATAAACCAAAAGGTGATAAGCCTTCTGGAAGTCAACCAAAAGAAGAGAAGGAACATACTCTTCCTTCTACAGGTGAAACAGTGAGCGAGGGACTAGTGGCTACAGGACTCGCATTGGCGGTTGCTGGAAGTGCCTTGTTTACAAAAAACGTGAGAATTAATCTCTAAAACAGGTTTTGTTCTAGCCTTGCTAGACAAGCCTGTTTTTGATTTGGGTGATAAAAAAATATTTATCAGGTCCTTAAAAATACATATTAGACGCTCTAAGGGTGGGATGATAAAATAGGGAATAGAAATATCAAAGGAGGAAGGCCATGTGTAGAACGATTGTTGGAGTCTCTGCCAATCTATGTGCAGTGGATCCAGATGGGAAAAATATCCATTCGTCTGTATCTTGTAAATTTGCGGAAACCATTAAGCAAGTAGGTGGCCTTCCTATGGTCATCCCAGTGGGAGACCCATCTTTTGCCAAGGATTATATCGAAACAGTGGACAAGCTCATCCTCAGTGGAGGGCAAAATGTCCATCCTAGCTTTTATGGCGAAGAGATCACCGTCGAAAGTGATGACTACAATCTCGAGCGCGATCAGTTTGAATTGGCCTTGCTAAAAGAAGCGGTCCGTCAAAACAAGCCCGTCCTAGCTATCTGTCGTGGCGTTCAGTTGGTCAATGTTGCCTTTGGTGGGACTCTCCATCAAAAAGTAGAAGGGCACTGGCAGGGCCTCCCTTTTGGGACTTCTCATTCAATTGAGACCAAAAAAGGCAGTGTGGTGGAGCGACTCTTTGGGAAAGCCAGCCAGATCAATTCTGTTCATCGCCAAAGCATCAAGGACTTGGCACCTAACTTTCGAGTGACAGCCATTGACCCACGAGATCAGACCATTGAAGCCATCGAAGCAGTGGACGGTCATCGCATCATCGGCTTGCAATGGCATCCAGAGTTCCTAGTCAAAGAAGAAAAAGGCAATCTCGAACTCTTCCGCTATCTTTTACAAGAATTGTAAACTCTTTAGGATTTTTTAAGGAGAAAGAGGTAAACTAGTCTCATCAACAAAGACCTCCTAACTTTGTTTGATACAGTTTCCTTTTTTCATATAATCTCCTGCAAAAGTCTCCTCGTTTGAGGGGGCTTTTGTGTCTTTGTCAGAAAAAATACGAATAGTAGTATAGGGGAGACGCTAGGCCAAAGTGATGGTATAATAGAAGAGATGGAAACTATTTAGAATGAAAGAGGAATTATGATGACAAAAATTCGTGGATTTGAACTTGTATCAATCTATACTAATCAAGACTTGCTTCCAAAACGGGAGACAGCCCACGCAGCTGGCTACGATTTAAAGGTAGCAGAACGCACGGTGATTGCGCCAGGAGAGATCGTCCTCGTGCCAACAGGAGTCAAGGCTTATATGCAACCGACAGAGGTTCTCTACCTCTATGATCGTTCTTCAAACCCTCGTAAGAAGGGTCTAGTCTTGATCAACTCGGTTGGTGTCATTGATGGTGATTACTATGGAAACCCTGGAAATGAAGGCCATATCTTTTGCTCAGATGAAAAACATTACCGACCAGGAAGTGGTTCTTGAAGTCGGCGAACGTGTGGTTCAGGCTGTCTTTGCACCATTTTTAATCGCAGATGGGGATGAAGCAGACGGCGTGCGGACTGGTGGATTTGGGTCGACAGGGCACTAGGATGAAGATTATCTTTGTGCGTCATGGAGAGCCAGATTATAGTATGCTTGATAATCTTGAAAATCCACAACTCTATAGTGGTTTTGGCCGTGATTTAGCACCGTTGACAGGAAAAAGGTCGCTGTCTGGCAAAAAAGTTGCTAAAACTTCATGTTTTGGAAAGGCAGAGATTATTATTTCATCGTCTGTGACGAGGGCTTTAGAAACAGCCCATTATATAGCGGTTGAAACAGGATTGGACTTATTTGTTGAGCCATTTTTTCATGAGTGGCGTCCAGACTTAGATGGTACTAACTCTGATTTAACTAGTGTATTGGTAGCTCATGAATATTATCTAAAAACATCAAGGAGGTTTACCTGAAGATTCTCCTTGTCGCTATGAAACTGCTCTGGAGATGCGTCGTCGTTTTTTTAAGAACTTTGGAAAAATATAAAAAAATTATAAAACTATTATCATTGTAACTCACGGAATGCTGATGCGCCAGTTTGTGCCAAATGAGAAGATTGATTTTTGCCAAGTGATTGAATGTGAGATAGAGATATAGAAAGAGGTTTATTATCGCAAAGAAAAAGGCGACATTTGTGTGTCAAAATTGTGAATATAATTCCCCAAGTATTTAGGGCGCTGTCCAAACTGTGGGTCTTGGTCTTCTTTTGTTGAGGAGGTTGAGGTTGCAGAGGTCAAGAATGCGCGTGTGTCCTTGACGGGGGAGAAAAGACAGAAAGAAGAAATTTGCGACCGGCTTGCTGCTTGTATCTTCTCGTATCTTTGAGAAGCGTCGGGCTTCTTGCTTTACTAATCCAGATTTAAAAGATTTTTTAGAGGAAAACGGTGCTAAAAGCATAGAGTTTATAGGGGTAGATGGCAATGGCTGTGTTAAGGCTCCCGTTTTAGCAGCTACCAAGGAGAATTAATAGTTTTATGGGGATCTTAATATGAAAATTATTTTTATCCGTCACGGGGAGCCAAATTACCGTGAGTTAGAGGAGCGCTCCTATACTGGATTCGGGATAGATTTGGCACCCTTATCTGAGAAAGGAAGACAACAAGCTCAGGAACTTTGCAAAAATCCTTTGTTTGGCTCAGCTGATATCCTGGTGTCTTCTGCAGTGACGCGAGCTTTAGAAACGGCTTTTTATGTATCCTGTGCTACTGGCCTTCCTTTGAGGGTAGAGCCATTATTGCATGAATGGCAGGTTTATGAAACAGGTATAGAGAACTTTGAAACAGCTAGATGTCTGTTTTTAGAAAACAAGGGGGAGTTGCTCCCAAATTCTCCTGTTCAATATGAGACAGCTGTAGAGATGAAGTCTCGTTTTCTAGAATGCATGGCTAAGTATCGGGAACATCAAACTGTGGTAGTTGTAGCCCATCGCATGCTCATGCGTCAATTTGTACCGAATGAAACCATTGATTTTTGCCAAGTGATTGAGTGTGAGATAGAGATTTAGAAAGAGGTTTATCATCGCAAAGAAAAAAACGACATTTATTTGTCAAAATTGTGCCTACAATTCACCCAAATACCTAGGGCGCTGTCCTAACTGTGGTTCTTGGTCTTCCTTTGTGGAGGAAGTCGAAGTTGCAGAAGTTAAGAATGCACGGGTATCCTTGACGGGTGAAAAGACCAAACCCATGAAACTGGCGGATGTGACCTCTATCAATGTCCATCGTACCAAGACCGAGATGGAGGAATTCAACCGCGTCCTTGGAGGCGGTGTCGTCCCAGGAAGTCTGGTCCTGATTGGTGGTGATCCAGGGATTGGGAAATCGACCCTCCTCCTACAAGTTTCAACCCAGCTATCTCAAGTAGGAACGGTTCTCTACGTTAGTGGCGAGGAGTCGGCCCAGCAGATAAAACTTCGGGCAGAACGCTTGGGGGATATCGACAGTGAGTTTTATCTTTATGCTGAGACCAATATGCAGAGCGTGCGAGCAGAAGTGGAGCGGATCCAGCCTAACTTCCTTATCATCGACTCTATTCAGACCATTATGTCTCCTGAGATTTCAGGGGTCCAAGGATCAGTTTCTCAGGTGCGGGAAGTAACAGCTGAGCTCATGCAGCTGGCTAAGACTAATAATATCGCCATCTTCATCGTTGGCCATGTGACCAAGGAAGGAACCTTGGCAGGTCCTCGGATGTTGGAGCACATGGTGGATACAGTGCTCTACTTTGAAGGGAGCGCCACCATACCTTCCGGATCCTGAGAGCGGTCAAGAACCGGTTTGGATCCACCAATGAAATTGGGATTTTCGAGATGCAATCAGGTGGCTTGGTCGAAGTCCTCAATCCTAGTCAGGTCTTTCTGGAAGAGCGTTTGGACGGGGCTACTGGTTCTGCCATTGTCGTTACCATGGAAGGAAGTAGACCAATCTTGGCGGAGGTCCAGGCCTTGGTGACCCCAACTGTTTTTGGAAATGCCAAGCGGACGACGACAGGTCTTGACTTTAATCAGGGTCAGCCTCATCATGGCTGTTTTAGAGAAACGTTGCGGACTTCTTCTTCAAAATCAGGATGCCTATCTCAAGTCAGCTGGTGGTGTCAAACTGGACGAACCAGCCATTGACCTAGCCGTAGCGGTGGCCATTGCTTCCAGCTACAAGGAGCTTCCAACCAATCCTCAAGAGGCCTTTATCGGTGAGATTGGCTTGACTGGGGAGATTCGTCGAGTGACTCGAATCGAGCAACGGATCAACGAAGCGGCTAAACTTGGTTTCACTAAGATTTATGCGCCAAAAAATTCTCTCCAAGGCATCACAATCCCAGATGGTATTCAAGTGATAGCAGTCTCCACTGTAGGGGAAGTTTTGAAAAAAGTTTTTTCTTAACCAGAGTTTGAAATCGTTTGCGAAAAGATTTTTCCTGTGCTATACTTTGTCTATACTTACTTAAGGATAGGGGTTAATTATCATGCAATTTTTTACAGACAACAATGTGCAATTCCCATTGGTCGAGTTATCTCTCAATCAAGGTGAGACTGTCTATATTCAGCGGGGGAGTATGGTCTACCATACACCTAATGTGACCCTCAACACCAAATTAAATGCAAGTGGCTCTGGTGTGGGACGCTTTGTAAAAGCAGTTGGACGGTCAATGGTTTCGGGTGAAAGTACTTTTATCACCCAGGTTTTTGCCCAGTCTAATAATGCTTACCTAGCATTGGCACCTGACTCACCAGGTCAGGTTGTACCACTGTATTTGGGTGAAAAGCAGTATCGATTGAACGATGGTGCTTTTCTAGCCCTTGATGGCACGGCCTTCTATACAATGGAGTTCCAATCAATCGGTAAGGCTCTTTTTGGTGGTCAGGGAGGATTCTTCGTCATGACGACCCAAGGTCAGGGAACTCTCTTGGTGAATGCCTACGGCTCTATTAAAAAAATTGAGCTAAACAATCAAGAAATCACCATTGATAATGCCCATGTCGTTGCTTGGAGCCAGTCTTTGGATTATCGTATTCACTTGGAAAATGGTTTCTGGCAATCAATCGGAACAGGTGAGGGAGTGGTCAATACCTTTAGAGGAACTGGTGAGATCTATGTTCAAAGTCTCAACCTTCAGACCTTTGCCGGCTTGCTGAATCGCTATTTACCAAGACGATCATAAGATAAGAAAGGAGCGTAGAAGTCGATTGGCTTTTACTCTCCTTTTTCATGTAGGCTGGCAACTGACAATCTGGGAAAAAGATGGTAAGATAGAGAGTAAATAATTTGGTGTTCAAACTATTTTGCCAACCAGAAAGGAAGTTCTTATGTCCTATTTTGAGAATTTTTTAAAAGCCAATCAAGCCTATGTTGAATTGCACGGAGACCTTCATCTCCCGATCAAACCGAAAACGCAAGTGGCCATTGTGACCTGTATGGACTCTCGTCTTCACGTCGCACCGGCACTAGGTCTTGCTCTGGGGGATGCCCATATTTTGCGGAATGCAGGGGGGCGCGTGACAGAGGACATGATTCGTTCCTTGGTCATCTCGCAGCAACAGATGGGGACTCGAGAAATCGTCGTCTTGCACCACACAGACTGTGGAGCGCAAACCTTTGAGAATGAAGGCTTCCGTCAGCATCTGAAGAAGGAGCTGGGAGTTGATGTCGGAGATCAAGACTTTCTCCCCTTTCAAGATATCTACGAGAGCGTCCGAGAAGATGTCGCTCTATTAAAAGCCTCACCGCTGATTCCAGACGATGTCATTATCTCAGGAGCTATCTATGATGTCGATACAGGATTGATCACTGAGGTAACAGATTAACTTAAACCGTTAGCTTTTTGGCTAACGGTTTTTGTATGCAAAGACGACACTGTGAAACTTGATCGGACTGGTGATGAAAATCAAAGGTATCAAATGGTTGGATAGACTACAAAGATATTAGTCCAAACTAGGTTTTGAAGTATAAAATTATGATAAAATATCAGTTGGAGGAATTTTATGATGAAAAAAAGTTTTTAGCAATTTGTTTTGTGAAAACGGATTATGCTATTATGTGCGGTATAAGTGCGTATTTGACAATGCTTACGGTAGACCTGTTGAGTGCGACCCCACAGGATCTGTTTTTGACACTCGCTCCCTTGTCCATATTAAAAGTGGGAATCTTTTTTATTGTGGGAGGTGTATTGATTTGTTTACATGACAAGTTGACAAACTCAGATATACGTAGTATCACGATGATTCTTTCTTGTGTGACTCTCCTCATAGCTATTTATAAGAGTATGTCCTTCTTTTTATCTCTAGGCTTAATTCTTTTGGCTCTGATTTTGTTTATTGGAGGGATGTTTAATAAAGAAAAGTCCTCCTATTTGTATATATCGGTCATCTTGCTAGCCATCCCTAGAATATTAACGTTGGGAAGCTCGAATTTTCAAGATCAAGCACTTGGCTTTCATGCTGTTGATCTGTCCAGTACCCGATTTCTTTCAATCATCTGGCCGGTCGCTATTGCCTCCATTATCTCAATAGCGTTTATTATCCTCTATCTTAAATTTCCGATCTTTAACTATTTAGAGCGACATAAAAAAATAGTTCGAACAATCGTGTTTTCGCTAGTTCTGGTTTACGTCCTTTATCTTTCTGTTGTAGTGGTTTACAAAGTGAGGACGAATGAGTTGTCATCGTTTGATATTGGGATTTTTTCTCAAATGTTTGAACGGATGAATCACGATTTGACTCCGATAACGACCTTAGAGAGAGATAGAGTGCTCTCTCATTTTGCCGTCCATATTTCACCTATCTTTTATTTAATGTTGCCATTCTATAAGCTCTTCCCATATGTAGAGACCTTAGAAATTTTACAGTTACTCGTAGTCTTTTCAGGGATTATCCCATTGAGATTAATCCTTCGTAAATTAAAGTTTTCTAATCTCACAAATACCTTGGCCATCTTATGGTTTCTGTTGTTGCCAGTGATGACAACGGCAGGGGGATTCCATCTGCATGAAAATTGCTTTTTAGTTCCATTAGTGTTTTGGGTATTCTATTTCATTATTTCGGAACAAAAATGGAAGATTCTACTAGCTACCATGTTACTATTGTTCGTGAAAGAAGATGCCTTTATCTATGTACTTAGTATGGGCTTATTCTTCCTTTTCCAAAAACGATTTGATCTATCCAAGCAGACAAAAAGATGGCTTCTCTTTACGGAGATTGTCTTGCCGATTGCCTATTTCGTTTTTACCATGTATCTTCTGAGTGCCTATGGTGAGGGAGGAATGATTTCACGGTATGACGCATTCTTGCTCAATGGGGAAAGCGGGATGTTCATGGTGATTAAGAATCTATTCTTCCATCCAGGCTATGTCATTAGTATGCTACTGACTGCCAAAAGATTAGGGTATTTATTCTTAATGTTTGCTCCGGTATGTTTCTTAGGACTACTCCAACGGCGTTGGTCGACTTATTTTCTTGTGCTTCCACTGATAGTGATTAACTTATTGTCCAATTGGCCCTATCAGTATGATATTGGTTTCCAGTATAGTTATGGAAGTGGTGCTTTAGTTTTTATCATGGCTCTTTTAGCATTAGAGGATTTGAAAGAAACTAACATCTTACAGGAAAAAATGACGGTAGCTATTGTGATAGTAGGAATTATTTTTTCTGGTAGTCTTCTACACCACTTTACTAATAATTGGTCCTTTAATATCGGCTATTACCGTCAAAATAAAGACATGTTTGATGAAATCCAAAAGACTTTAGGAAGTTTGCCAAAGGATGCTTCAGTCTTAGCTGAGGGAGCCTATACACCATCACTTAGAGGTCATAAAAAACTCTATGATATTTTCTATCACAATGATAAGAAGGCGGATCCAACAATTGATTATATTGTGATCCCTCAATCTCAAAAGGATCAAAACGAAGAATACAATCAATTATTAGCGAGTTATGAAGCTTTAGGATACCGGGAGAGTCAGTATTCGTCCGCTCATGTTTATATTTTAGAGAAGGCGAAGTAAAAAAGGTGGCTACCTTGTCTATTTGATCAGAAGCAATAAACATATGCTGTGCGATATTTTTTCATAATGAACAATTATAGAGGCAGTAGTACATAGTAGCTACTGCCTTTTTATATAGGTTGCTTACTTTTATTCTCGGAGCGATGAAAGCAACATCTGAAAAAACTAGGAAAAGCTTGTGAAAATTTAATGAAAAAGATGAAGATCAAGATGGTTTTCGTTGTGAATTGAAAGGCTGTCGATGGTCTTCGTTTCAGTGCTTGAGAGGCCATGCCTCTCCTGTAAAAATTGGATTGACAAAAAAACTGAACAATTAGTGAAAAAAATAATTAAAAAAATCTTGCATTTATAAACAGATATGTTACAATAATAATCAAATAATTTATAAAGGAGCATAATATGCAGACCACAAAAAGCACGCGTGAAGCGAGTTTTAGCATTTATGAGTCTTTTTAGTTTTATCCTTGACAGTTTTTACGACAGTCTTTGCGACTGAAGTAACCAGTTATACGATAAAAACTGAAATTAAGGTTGATAACCAACCGTTAACTGCCGACACGAAGATCACTACTGGTCAATCGATGGAGGCGACAAACGAGATTAGTTTCCCTGACTCACAGCAGATCAATGCTGGTGACACATTGGTTCTAGATCTTCCAAAAAGAGCTAGGCCTGGTGACCAAGCTAGAGTTTCCGATTGTACACGAAAATGGTGAAGTAATTGCAAATGCAGTGACAGACCCAAGTACGCAAAAGGTGACCATTACCTTTACAAACTATTTCTCTGAGAATTACAAAGATAAGGTAATGACCTTGAAGTACAATGTCCGTCCCAATGCAGCAAACCTGCCAAAGACGGGAACTTACTACTTTACATTTGGTAGCACTGACTTCACATTGAACTACAACAAGGACGATGGTGAAGCTGGTGACTATGAAATGAAGTATGGTTACCAAGATCCAGAAAATCCTAAGCGGATAAAATGGCGTATTGTCTTGAATGCGGTTCAAGACAAGTTGAACAACATGGTCATCAAGGATGACTTCAGCGACAGCGGACAAGTCTTGGTAGAAAGTTCCTTCCGTGCAGTTCGTTATGCGACTCAACCAGAGAAGATTCCAAATGAAGCGGCTCTTCTTAAATTGGATCCAATTGATAACTTTAGCAATAAAGCTGAATTTACACGAAATGCTGATGGCGATATTACAGGATTCACGATTAATTTTGGGGATAACTGGAACTGGGCTATGTACATTGAGTACACAACAGAGTTGAAGTCAGAGCTTCCTAAAGGAAGTAAAGTGGCCAATGTCCTAGAATGGTCAGCTAGCAACTTTGACAAGTCTCGCTCAATCAACGCCTTGACACGTTTGGAAAGTGCTTCAGGTAGCGGTAGTGGGGATCGAACAACGACAACAACTACAACTACCACAACAAGCACAACCACGTCAACTACGACAACTGAGGAACCAACAACTACGACTGGTGAAAGACGACCAACAACCACTACAACCACTACAACGACTCCAGGTGGTCCAACCACTGGTGACACTACTGAGTCAACACCAGGTGGCGGTACGGGTGGAGGTCGTAAGAAACTTCTTCCAAGTACTGGTGAAGTCGTAGCAACTGGTCTTGTAATTTCAGGAGTCATTGTCCTCATCGGTGCGATCGTGTTAAAACGCAAAATTTCTAATAAATAAACAAAGAGTTTCCGTATGATGGAGAGAGCGAAAGCTCTCTCTTTTTTGGGAGAACGATAGATGGAGAAAAGGGATGAAATTATCAATACTCATTACACTACTAAATGAGGAATTAGTACTAGCTCAGACGCATGCAGCTATTTCGGCCCAGCTGGAAGACATGCTTGGGAAAGATCTTTCGGATTATGAAATCCTTTATATTGATGATGGAAGCAATGACAAGACTTTTGAGCTGATCGAAGGGATTGCCAAAGACAATGATCGGGTCAACTATATTCGCTTTAGTCGAAACTTCGGCCGCGAGAGTGGTATCTTGGCTGGCTTTAAGTATGCGACGGGAGATGCTGTCATGGTCATGGATGGTGACTTGCAACATCCGCCCTATCTTATCCCGCTCTTTTTAGAAGCTTACAAGGAAGGCTACGATATTGTCAGTGGCCAGCGGACTCGTGACGGTGAGTCCTTTGTGGGGAGCACCTTTGCTCGTCTCTTTTACTTCCTATCTAACAAATCGATGGATGTCCATTTAACGGATGGGAAATCTGAGCTCAGACTTCTTAGTCGCAAGGCTATCAACGCCTTTGTCTCCATGCCAGAATACAACCGCTTTAATAAAGGTCTGTACGAATGGATTGGCTTCAAGGAGAAAGTCATCCCCTACAAAAATGAACTTCGCAAGGCTGGAAAGAGTAAGTTTGGCTTCAAGAAATCCATGAACTATGCCATTCAAGGGATTATTTCCTTCAATGATCGCCCTCTTCGCGTTTGTATCCAGTTTGGCTTTATCTGTCTGGGCTTGGCTATTCTTTACTTGGCTTTTGAGTTGATGAAGTATATCTTTGCTCCGGGGGATTATGTGAGTGGGTATTTCACCACCATTGCGGCCATCATCCTCTTTAGTGGGGTGCAGCTAATCTTTATCGGAATTCTTGGAGAATATATCGGGAAGATTTATTACGAAGTGAAACGTCGCCCTCATTTCATTATTGAAGACACCAATATTGAGAAGGCGAAAGAAGATAGTATTGGATAAGGAAGATAGGAGATAGAAGAATGTTTGTCTGGACCAAGCCTTGGCAAGAACTTTGGAAGAGAAAACCGAAGAATTTGCTGTATGCTTTTAGCGCCATGCTCCCAATGGCCATCATGCTGGTCGTTTGGGCTTTTATGGGGACTTTTCCCTTTGGAGACAAAAGCTTGATGGCTGTTGACTTTGGTCAACAATACATCAGCTTCTTTGGCTTGTTAAAAAATGCCGTGCTCTCCGGAGATTTATCTAGTTTGAGCTATTCCTTTACCAAGTCTCTGGGGGGGAGATATGATAGGGGTGCTCGGCTACTATTTGATGAGTCCTTTTAATATCATCTATATTTTGACGCCCCTCAAGTACTTTGGATTTGCGGTCTTCTTGACCATTTGGCTTCGTTACGGAGCTATTGGGATGGCCTTTGCCTTCCTCTTGATCAAGCGGTATAAGGGCTTGGAGTCTAGGAAATGGCTGGTGCCCCTCTTTGCGACGGCTTATGCCCTGTCAGGGATGCTGGTGTCGTATCAGATGAATGTCATTTTCTATGATGCCATGATCATGCTTCCCATCGTCATCGTCTACCTAGAAGAACTATTGGATGGAGGCGCTCCCTATCGCTATGCCTTTGCCTTAGGCTTGACCGTCTTGCTCCAATTCTATATGGGCTATATGATTTCCATTTTCATCGTCTTGTATGCATGCTACTATGTATCACCAAGGCTGATGGTCGAAGGAGATTGGAAGAAGAAAATTAGAAACGTCAGTCTTCCCTCTTGCAGGCAGTGATCTATTCGATTATCGGGATTGCACTAGCCTCTGTCATCCTCTTACCGGTCTTCTTCAACCTCATTGAAAGTAAGGGCCAGGTCGGAGGCGGGATGACCTTCTCATTGGCCTTTCAAATAAATCCCTTAGATATTTTTGCCAAGCTAGTTGTGGGTGGTTTTGATAACACCTCGGGCTGGTCTGCGGGGCCAAACCTTCCCAATATCTATATCGGAGCCTTGGGCCTACTAGGCTTTGTCTCCTATTTCTTGTCGAAAAAAGTTGTCAGAGTCAAGAAATGGGCTGCTGGTCTGGTCACCCTCGTCTTCTTTATTTCCTTTGTCAATGAATTTGTCAGCAAGATTTGGCATATGGGGCAAAAATCCAGCTGGTTTCTTTTTCCGCTTCTCTTGGTTATTCTCTTTCTTTATGCTCATTCTGGCCTACCAAGCGATGAAAGAAAAAATGGTGCTTTCGCGCATCGCCAATCTAGTGATTGGTCTGGTGTTGGCGTTGGCAGTTGTCTATGTCTATTCGCAGAACTATAGCTTCATTGCCAAGCTTCAACCGTCTGGTGTCACCCGTTACATCACCCGCTTTACCGCCCTTCATTTGTTGGCGCTCCTAGTCGTTGCCTCCTATGGCTTTTACAGCTATTGGGACAAGTCCAAGAAGAGCCAGAAAGAAAAGCTCGTTCGGATTGGCTGGACGGCCGGCTTCCTTGTCCTTGCCCTCATCCTTTTAAAAGCAGGCTATTTGTTGTCCCAAGTTGGTATCACCGTTCTGATGTACTTGCTTGTCCTTCTGGTCTTGAACCAAAAAAATGGTCCCGCTTGTCAGTCGTGATCTTATCCGTCTTGACCTTCTTTGAGCTTGGCTACAATGCCTATCTCTCTCAGGTGACCTTAGGTTATGACAGTGTCCATAAATTTGCAGATGCTGCTGTCTCGGTCAAGCGTGTGACGGACAAAGTCCAGGCAGATGCAGATGAGAAGTTTTACCGTATTGCGACCGACTTTGCCTATTCTCGAACGGTCCCATCCTTGGTATCTTATCCGGGCTTAAGTACCTTCAGCTCGAGTTTAGAACGGTCAACCATGGACCACTTTGCTTACATGGGGGATCTAGGGGTCAATGCAGCCACAGAGTACACCAATGGGACGCCTTTGACGGATGCCTTGTACGGTGTTCGCTATTACATGCATGCCAAGGAGTTCGATCCAAAAGAGATGGAAGCTCATCCGGAAAAGATGTATTTCTATCGCTTTACCAACCGCTTTGACATGGGGCGTTACTATACAGAGACGATCCATGAAGATAATCGCTTTGTCGTCTATAAAAACCCTCATTCCTTCCCTTTGGCCTATGGGACTAATTCCCTTGTGAAGAACATTCAGTTTGGGGCCAACAATGCTTTTGCCAATCAAAACATTATCTTGAACTCTATGGAAGGACATCAAAAGAATACAGGCGATTATGTAGAGTATTTCAAACCCTTGGCCTTTACTGGGATTGAAACGGAGAATTTAATAGAAGAAACGGTCAACAAGGAGACAGGAGAGGCCATCTATCGACGGGCAGATTCTTCTAAAGAAGGCATTATCCGTTATAAGGTCATTCCACGTTCCAACAATACCTATTACTTCTTTGTGCCGGCGTCCTTGATTCCTAAGCAAGATTATTCTGTCTTGGTCAACAATAAATGGCTACCAAATAGTAAGACCTTTACCCAAAGGCAAATCTGGCAGTTGACGGACATGACCGAAAATCAAGAGTCGGTGATTGAGTTCCGCTTTAGAACGGATACCATCGACATGAGTCAGGCGGGTGTCTATCGTGCTGAGCTGGATCAGATCCAAGAAGTACTTGAGAAGCGCAAGCAGCAGGGTCTGAAGGTGACCAAGTTCAGTAATACTCATATCGAGGGCGATGTCACCATTACGGATGATAGTGATGTCATGATGACCTCCATCCCATACAGTGCCGGCTGGCAGGTGAAGGTGGACGGTCAATCCGTCACGACCGAAAGAGCCTGGAATAGCTTCCTATCTTTCCCAATCACCAAAGGAAAACATCAGGTCGAGTTTGTCTTCAAAACCAGAGGCAGCTTGATCGGCGCTCTACTGTCTATTGTCGCAGTTGTGAGTCTCCTTATCATTAGAAGAAGATGGAAAGAGGAGCATGCTTAAGTTTCCTCAACGAGGAATAAATTTCTTAAAAAGAGAGTGGGACAGAAATCGGTCATTCGTTAGAATTCGATTTCGACGTCCCACCTCCGCACAGTTGAGTAGGGCTGTAAAAGCTGATGAAATCAGCGTAGTAGAGCCCACTCAACCACTGCGTCTTGCTCGACACTTCAAAGACAATTGAGAGGCTAGGACTTTTGTCCCAGCCTCTTTTCTATATAAAGGATGAAAAATGTGTCAAAAAAATGAATGATAAAAATGGACTAAATGGGGAAAAAGTAAAAATGTTAAAAAAATAGAGGGAAACGATGTCTGAATATTCAGAAAGTTTGAGGCTAAGTAACAACTTTTATATAATTAGTTGACGATGGTGAACAAGTCTGCTACTATTTGTTATGTATCAAACAAAAAAATATGAAAAAGGAGATACAAATAAATGAAGGAAAATGTTTTAATAGACGTCAGCGCTTTTCTTTGCGAAAGTATAGCGTTGGCGTTTGTTCTGTATTGCTAGGGACAGCGCTTTTTGCTGTCGGAGCTCCGACAGTAGCTGCGGATGGAGTTAGTGCGTCTACTGACACAAGCAAGGAAACTGTAGAAAGCGTTCAACCCGAGGCTGACCAAGCGCCTCAAGATACTGCTACTACAGCTCCAGGTGAGACTTACGCTCAGGGAGCACCTGCACCTAAAGTGGAGCTTCCAAACCCTGCTTTAGCACCTGAAGCAAAAGCTGCGACTGAAACACCAGCCGCAACTTCAGAAAAAGCAGCTGAAGCAAAACCAGCTGTAGAAGCAACTCCAAAAGCAGAAGCAACTGCAAAACCAGCAACAGCTGAAGCAGGTGTTACTGCAGAAGAAACTGCCAAACCAGCAGAAAAAGCTGAAGAAGCAAAACCAGCTGCAGCTGAATCAAACAAGCCACGCGTACGTAGTCGTCGTGCTGCTACAGACCACAATAACGAGCCGGTTGCTGTAGCAACTTTCCTAAAAGACGGTGAAGTTGCTACACCTGATATGGCGGATCCTAATGGTGCAAGTGTTCGTTCACAAACAGTACCATCAGGATATGCTACTAAAGAAGGCGATGTCTATACTTATAGTATCGTAGACCTCACTCGCTTTAATGAACGTTACAATACAAACTACTACACACGTGCTTACAAGGGATTTAATGATTCTACTGATACTACTGTAGAATTAATTGATAAAAATACAGGTAATGTAGTAGAAACTAGAAAAATTACTGCATCTAGTGGTATTCAAAAATTCACTACTACTGCTACTGCATCTAGAGGTGAATTAACTTGGCAAGTTGATTACAACCCAGGTACAGGAGCTGGACCTGGTAAAACGGACCAACCATTTATCCAATTAGGTTATGAAGTTGGTGCAAGTATTCAAGCTTTAGTAAATCCAAAGAATGAAGCTGAACAAAAATTATATCAAGATGTTTATAACGCTCGTACATCAACTGATATTATTAACGTTGTAGAACCAGCTTATAATGGTCGTACAATCACAGATACAAATGCTAAAATTCCAATATTCGTTGATAAAACAACTTACTACAGAGTAGTTGATAAAAATAACCCAACATTTAACGCTAATAAAACAGATAAAACTGTTCAAGATTACGTACCAAATGGTAATGAAGTAGACTTGGCTAGATATACAACTAAAGCCATGGAAGGACAAAACTTCACAGCATCTGGTGAGCGCCAATTTGATGGCTACAAATTGTATCAAACGGCAGATCCAGATTCAACATCTGGTTATGTAAGCCGTCCTTATACTGTTGGTACCAAATTCATGGATGCTGAGCGTGCAGGAATTAAGCGTATCAAGGAAATCGTAGGGGAAGATGGAACTGTAGTCGTTCGTGTTTACTTACTAGATCCAAAACAACAAAGCAAACGTTCTGATGGTACATTGAGCACTGATGGCTACATGTTGTTGGCAGAAACCAAGCCGATTAAACCTGGTGATTATAACAAACAAGAATTAAATGTTAAGAAATCACCTCTTAACACAATTGCTTTCACTGATAATAAAGGTGTAAATTATCCAAACGGTAAAGAAGTTACATTTGATTTCCAAAAAGCTGCTGGATATACGCCGTATAAAACGGTATTCGTACCATTCTTAGGAGACGGTATCGGACACCTTTCACCAAATAGTCAATTAGAAAATGGTGCATATGTACAAATAGGTACAAACGTTGACTTGCTCAACTCATTGACACCATACAAGCAACCAATTTATTACTATGTCAAACAAAAGCCAGTTGAAGTCATTCCAGAAGTTGAAAAACAACTTGAAGGACGTGTCTTGACAGACGGCGAGTTTACTTTTCAAATTAACAGAAGAGAAAAGTACTCCTGATAAGCACGAAGAAACTGTTACCAACAAGGATGGAAAAGCTACATTCAGCAAGCTTACTTTTAACAAAGCTGGTACTTATAAATACAAGATCACTGAACAAAAGGGTTCTGATACAGACGTTGACTACGACGCAATGACTGTTACCATGACAGTTACTGTAACTGAAAATTCTAAAGGTGAATTGCAAGCAACTGTTAAATACAGTGCTGAAGGTGGTTTCAAATCAAGTGATGATGATAAGATTTTCAACAACTATGTAGTAGCACCAGTAAAAGTTAAATTTGACTTCACGAAGAAATTGGCTGGACGTGAACTTAAAGACGGAGAATTCAACTTTGTTCTTAAAGATTCAAGAGGTCAAGAAGTTGAAACTGTTGCCAACAAAAAAGATGGTACAGTGACATTTACTGAATTGTCATTTGACAATACGAAAATTGGTACACATACCTATACTGTAGAAGAAGTTATTCCAACAACGAAAGAAGTTGGTATGACTTACGATACGATGAAGGCAACTATTACAGTTAAGGTTGCTAAGAACGGTCATACACTTACTACAGTAACAAGCGTATCATCAACTGGTGGTGTAGATGATAACGGAGCATCAACTGATGGTAAGGAAGATAAAGTATTCAACAACAAGATCACTCCTCCGGAAACACCTGAGTTCCAACCAGAAAAAATTCGTCCTTAACAAAGAAAAATTTGACCTAACAGGTACAAAAATTAATGGACGACGACGATGAGCTTCAGGATGAGTACACAGAAACAAATGCAAATCCATATGCTGATCAAGTCAAGAACAACGAAGCAGAAAACATCAATACCAAGACTGTTGAACGTGGTGATAAATTAGTTTACCAAGTATGGTTGGATACTAAGAACTTCACTGACAAGAACAACATCCAATCTGTAGGTATCTCTGATACATACGATGCAGATAAATTGACTGTTAACTCTGCTGATATCAAGGCTTATGACAGCGAAACAGGAGTTGATGTAACATCTAAATTTGATATTACAGTAGCTAACGGAGTCATTACAGCTACATCTAAAGCTTCTATGAACAAATCTTTAGGTGATGCTGATAACACTCAAGTTATCGACACAACTAAATTTGCATTTGGTCGTTACTACAAATTTGATATCCCAGCTACAGTTAAAGCTGATGTTCCTGGTGGAGTAGATATCGAAAACAAAGCCAACCAAATCGTTCACGTTTACAACCCAGTAAGCAAATCTGTCGAAACTCCAGAAAAACCAACTCAAAAACGTGTGAACTCTGTACCAATCACTGCAGAATTCAACTTCACAAAACGTTTGGAAGGTCGTAAACTTAAAAGCTGGCGAATTTACATTCGAGTTGAAAGACAGCGACAATATTGTGATTGCGACTGCAACCAACGATGCGGATGGTAAGATCAAGTTTGCTCCAGTAGAATACACAAATAAAGCTGGTAAAAAAGTTACTGCCCTTAAATACACGAAGAATGAAGAAGGTACGTACACTTACTCTGTAACAGAAGTTAAAGGTGCAGACGCAACTGTTACTTACGATACAATGAAGGCAGAAGTAACTGTAACAGTATCTCACGACGGTACAGCTAAAGCATTGGTTGCTAACGTAACTGAACCAGCTGACAAAGAGTTCAACAACACAGTAACTCCTCCAACAGAACCTAAGTTCCAACCAGAGAAGTATGTGTTGAATACAGCGAAATACTCTATCACTGATAACAAACTTCTTGATGATGATGCTGAGTTGGCAGACAAGTACGCAGATACTAATACGAACCCATACGCAGACCAAACTAACAACAACGAAGCAGAAAACATCAATACCAAGACTGTTAATCGCGGAGATAAGCTTTACTACCAAGTATGGTTGGATACAACTAAATTCTCAGCTAACAACAAAGAAAACGTTCAATCTGTAGGAATCACTGATGACTTCGATGAAACAAAAGTTGATGTAGATTCTACTAAGATCAAAGCATACGATTCAGTATCTGGTAATGATGTAACAAACAAATTCGATATTAAAGTTGAAAATGGTGTAATGACTGCAACCCTTAAAGCTGGCTTCACTAAGTCATTGGGTGATACAGAAAATACTCAAATCATTGATACAACTAAATTCGAATTCGGACGTTACTACAAGTTTGATATTCCAGCAGTAGTTAAAGCAGATGTTGCAGGTGGAGTAGATATCGAAAATACTGCGGCTCAAGTAGTAAACTACTACAACCCAGTAAGCAAGACTGTTGAAAAACCAAACAAACCAACTGAAAAACGTGTCAACAGCGTACCAGTACCAGTAGAGTTCAACTTCACTAAACGCTTGGAAGGTCGTGAGCTTAAAGCGAACGAATTCAGCTTTGTGCTTAAAGATTCAACAGGTAAAGTTGTTGAAACTGTAAGCAACGATGCGGCAGGAAACGTTAAGTTCTCAGCTATCGAATTCAAGAAAGAACAAGCAGGCGTTCACAACTACACAGTAGAAGAAGTTAAAGGAAGCGACGCAACCGTTACATACGACACAATGAAAGCGAATGTAACAGTAACTGTTTCTCACGATGGAACAGCTAAAGTTCTTGTAGCTACTGTTGGTGATATTGCGGATAAAGAGTTCAACAACACAGTAACTCCTCCAACAGAACCTAAGTTCCAACCAGAGAAGTATGTATTAAATACAGAGAAATTCTCAATCACTGATAACAAACTTCTTGATGATGATGCTGAGTTGACTGATAAATATGGAGAAACAAATACTGATCCATATGTTGACAAAGCTAACAACAACGAAGCAGAAAACATCAATACGAAGACTGTTAACCGCGGAGATAAATTAGTTTACCAAGTATGGTTAGATACAACTAAATTCTCAGCTGACAACAAAGAAAATATCCAATCTGTAGGAATCTCTGATAACTACGATGAGGCTAAATTAGAACTTGATGTTACTAAGATCAAAGCTTATGATTCAGTATCTGGTAATGATGTAACAGATAAATTTGATATCGTTGAAAACAACGGTGTGATTACTGCAACTCTTAAAGCTGGCTTCACTAAGTCACTTGGCGATGCAGAAAACACTCAAGTGATCGACACAACTAAATTCGAATTTGGACGTTACTACAAGTTTGATATCCCAACAACAGTTAAACAAACAGTTAAAGCTGGTGTAGATATCGAAAACACTGCTGCACAAGTAGTCAACTACTACAACCCAACAACTAAGAAGGTTGAAACTCCAGAAAAACCTACTCAAAAACGTGTTAACAACGTACCAGTACCAGTAGAATTCAACTTCACTAAGAAATTAGAAGGTCGTGAACTTAAAGATCAAGAATTCAGCTTCACACTTAAAGATGCTGACGGTAAAGTTCTTGAAACAGTTAAGAACGACGCTGACGGAAAAGTTAAATTCTCAGCTATTGAGTTCAAGAAAGGTCAAGAAGGAACTTACAACTACACAGTTGAAGAGGTAGTAGGAAGTGATGCAACTGTAACATACGACCCAATGGTCGCTACAGTTAAAGTTGTAGTATCTCACGATGGAACAGCTAAAGCATTAGTTACAAACGTAACAGACGCTGAAGACAAAGAGTTCAACAACCGTGTAACTCCTCCGGAAGAACCTAAGTTCCAACCAGAGAAATACGTTGTTTCTGAAGAGAAATTCGATATCACAGGCGACAAGCTCGTTGATGATGACAAAGAATTGGCAGACAAGTACGCAGATACAAATGCGAACCCATATGCGGACGATGCATCAAACAACGAAAAACAAACTTGAACACTAAGACTGTGAAACGTGGCGACAAGTTGGTTTACCAAGTATGGTTGGATACAACTAAATTTGACGCAGCTAACAAGGACAACATCCAATCAGTAGGAATCTCTGATAACTACGATGAAACTAAGTTGGATCTTGATTCTACTAAGATCAAAGCCTACGACTCAGTAACAGGTGCAGAAGTAACAGATAAATTCGATATCGCTGTGGACAACGGTGTGATCACTGCAACTCTTAAAGATGGCTTCACTAAGTCACTTGGCGACGCAGAAAACACTCAAATCATCGATACAACTAAATTCGCATTCGGACGTTACTACAAGTTCGACATCCCAACAACAGTGAAAGCTGATGTTCCTGGTGGTGTAGATATTGAAAATACTGCGGCTCAAGTAGTCAACTACTACAACCCAACAACTAAGAAGGTTGAAAAACCAAGCAAACCAACTGAAAAACGTGTAAACAACGTTCCAGTTGAAGTGGAATTCAACTTCACTAAACGTTTGGAAGGTCGTGAGTTGAAAGCTAACGAATTCAGCTTTGTTCTTAAAGATTCAGAAGGTAAGACTCTTGAAACTGTAAGCAACGATGCATCTGGTAACGTTAAGTTCTCTAAACTTGAATTCAATAAGAGTCAAGAAGGTGTACACAACTACACTGTAGAAGAAGTTAAAGGAACAGACACAACTGTAACATACGATACAATGAAAGCGAATGTGACAGTAACTGTTTCTCACGACGGAACAGCTAAAGTTCTTGTGGCTACTGTTGGTGAAATCGCTGATAAAGAGTTCAACAACCGTGTAACTCCTCCGGAAGAACCTAAGTTCCAACCAGAGAAATACGTTGTTTCTGAAGAGAAATTCGATATCACAGGCGACAAGCTCGTTGATGATGACAAAGAATTGGCAGACAAGTACGCAGACACAAATGCGAACCCATATGCGGACGATGCATCAAACAACGAAAAACAAAACTTGAACACTAAGACTGTGAAACGTGGCGATAAGTTGGTTTACCAAGTATGGTTGGATACAACTAAATTCTCTGCAACTAACAAAGAAAACATCCAATCAGTAGGTATCTCAGATGACTACGATGAAGCGAAGTTGGATCTTGATTCTACTAAGATCAAAGCTTACGACTCCGTAACAGGTGCAGAAGTAACAGATAAGTTCGATATCGCTGTGGACAACGGTGTGATCACTGCAACTCTTAAAGCTGGCTTCACTAAGTCACTTGGCGACGCAGAAAATACTCAAGTTATCGACACAACTAAATTCGAATTCGGACGTTACTACAAGTTCGACATCCCAACAACAGTGAAAGCTGACGTTCCTGGCGGAGTAGATATCGAAAATACTGCGGCTCAAGTAGTTAACTACTACAACCCAACAACTAAGAAGGTTGAAAAACCAAGCAAACCAACTGAAAAAACGTGTAAACAGCGTACCAGTATGAAGTGAGATTCAACTTCACTAAACGCTTGAAGGCCGTGAGCTGAAAGCTAACGAATTCAGCTTGTTCTTAAAGATTCAACAGGTAAAGAAGTTGAAACAGTTAAGCAACGATATCGATGGTAAAGTTAAGTTCTCAGCTATCGAATTCAAGAAAGAGCAAGCAGGCGTTTACAACTACACTGTAGAAGAAGTTAAAGGAACAGACACAACTGTAACATACGATACCATGAAAGCGAATGTAACAGTAACTGTTTCTCACGACGGAACAGCTAAAGTTCTTGTGGCTACTGTTGGTGAAATCGCTGATAAAGAGTTCAACAACGTTGTAACTCCTCCAGAAACTCCAGAATTCAACCCAGAGAAATACGTTCTAACGAAAAAGAATTTGATTTAACTGGAACTTCATTATTAGATGATGATAAAGAGTTGGCAGATAAGGTCGCAGATACAAATGCGAACCCATATGCGGACGATGCATCTAACAACGAAAAACAAAACATCAATACGAAGACTGTTAAACCAAAAGATAAATTGGTTTACCAAGTATGGCTTGATACAACTAAATTTGATGCAAACAACAAAGACAACATCCAATCAGTAGGAATCACAGATGACTACGATGAGGCTAAAGTTGATGTTGAAGCTACAACTATTAAAGCCTACGACGGTAAGACTGGTGCTGATGTAACAGATAAATTTGATATCACAGTAGCTAACGGAGTAATCACAGCAACCCTTAAAGATGGCTTCACTAAGTCACTTGGAGACGCAGAAAATACTCAAATCATCGATACAACTAAATTCGCATTCGGACGTTACTACAAGTTTGATATTCCGGCAACTGTTAAAAGCGGACGTTAAAGGTGGAGTAGACATCGAAAATACTGCGGCTCAAGTAGTCAACTACTACAACCCAACAACTAAGAAGGTTGAAAAAACCAAACAAACCAACTGAAAAAAACGTGTCAACAGCGTACCAGTACAAGTAGAATTTAACTTCACTAAACGTCTAGAAGGACGTGAATTGAAAGCTAACGAATTCAGCTTCGTACTGAAAGATTCAGAAGGTAAAGTTGTTGAAACTGTAAGCAACGATGCATCTGGTAACGTTAAGTTCTCTAAACTTGAATTCAAGAAAGAACAAGCAGGAGTTCACAACTTCACAGTTGAAGAAGTGAAAGGTACTGACGGAACTGTCACTTACGATGCGATGAAAGCAGTAGTAACTGTAGAAGTTAAACATGACGGAACAGCGAAAGCTCTCATCACTAACGTAACTGATCCAGCAGACAAAGAGTTCAACAACAAGGTGACTCCACCAGAAACTCCAGAATTCAACCCAGAGAAGTATATCCTGAATGAATCTAAATTCGATATTACAGGTGACAAACTTGTTGACGATGATAAAGAGTTAGCAGACAAGGTAGCGGATACTAATAAAGATCCATATGCCGATAAGGTTGATAACAACGAAGCTCAAAATATCAATACGAAGACACTTAAGAAGGGTGATAAAGTATACTACCAAGTATGGTTGGATACAACTAAGTTCACTGAAGCGCACAATATTCAATCTGTAGGTGTAACAGATAAATATGACAGCGAAAACTTAGACGTCAACGTAGCAGAAATTAAAGCATACGACTCTGTAACAGGAGAAGATGTGACAGCTAAATTTGATATCAAAGTTGAAAATGGTGTGATTACTGCAACTTCTAAGACAGACTTGACTAAGTCACTTGGTGACACAGAAAACACTCCAGTAATCGACACTGCTAAATTGGCATTCGGACGTTACTACAAGTTTGAGATCCCTGCAACTATCAAAGCAACAGCTAAAGATGGTGTAGATATCGAAAACACTGCTTCACAAACTGTTCACCAATACGATCCAACTAAGAAATCTGTTGAGAAACCAGAAAAACCAACAGAAAAACGTGTCGTTAACATCCCAACTAAAGTTGAATTTAACTTCACTAAGAAACTTGAAGGACGTGAGCTAAAAGAAGGTGAATTTAGCTTCGTACTTAAAGATAAAGATGGAAAAGTTATTGAAACAGTTAAGAACGATGCATCAGGAAACATCAAGTTCTCTGCATTAGAGTTCAAACGTGGAGAAGAAGGAACTCACACTTACACAGTGGAAGAGGTTAAAGGTACTGAAGCAGGAGTTGAATACGATAAGATGGTAGCTACAGTAACAGTAACAGTTACTAAAGAAGGCAAAGTCTTAACAACAACTTCTCAATTACCGGAAGATACTGAGTTCAACAACAAGGTAATTCCACCGAAACCACCAGTAACACCACCAACACCACCGGTAACACCACCAACACCACCGGTAACACCGCCAACACCACCGGTGACACCACCAACACCACCGGTAACACCGGTAACACCGCCAGCACCAGAACTTCCTTCTACTGGTGAAGAACAATCAGCTTCTGCTGCATTGTTAGGCGCTGCTCTTGGTTTGGTTGGACTGGCTGGTCTTGCAAGACGCAAGAAAAACGAAGACTAAACAAGTGGTAGACACTAACGATTCACACTAGGATCGTAAATGGTTTAGTTTTTCCACAAGGAGGCCTCGCTCTAAGGAGTGGGGCCTTTTTGTTATTTCTTGAAAGCATTGAAATCACGTCTCGCAATATGATACAATAGAGGATATTTACAATAGTTAGGACAAAGGTATGCTTATTTCGATTATTTCACAAGGCTTAGATCTGGGCTATTTTAGGGGCTAGGGATCTTTATGACCTTCCGTATCTTGGATTTCCCAGATATGACCACAGAGGGCTCCTTTCCACTAGGGGGAGCAGTCGCGGTAACCTTGATCACCAAAGGGGTTCATCCTTTATTAGCCACTCTAGTGGCCGTAGGCGCGGGGTGTTTGGCTGGATTAGCAACAGGTCTACTTTATACCAAAGGGAAGATTCCGACGCTCTTATCGGGGATTTTGGTGATGACTTCCTGTAACTCAGTCATTCTCTTTGTGATGCAACGGGCTAACCTAGGCTTATTAGCATACTCAAAAATCCAAGATATGATTCCTATCGCCAGTGGCGTAAACGAGATTATCATTGGGATCATCTTTGTGACCTTAGTGGTTGCTGCCATGCTTTCCTTTTTAGATACTAAACTGGGGCAGGCCTATATTGCGACAGGGGATAATCCTGAGATGGCTAAGAGCTTTGGGATCCATACCAGCCGGATGGAGTTGATGGGGCTAGTGGTTTCTAATGGGATTATTGCCTTGTCAGGTGCCTTGATGGCCCAGCAAGAAGGCTATGCAGATGCTTCTCGAGGGATCGGGGTTATCGTCGTTGGCTTGGCTAGCTTGATTATCGGAGAGGTCCTTTTTTCAAAACTGACCTTAGCAGAACGGTTTCTCAGTATCGTCATTGGATCGATTATTTATCAATTCTTGATTTGGGCTGTGATTGCTATTGGGGTCAATACCAGCTACATCCGTATCTTTAGTGCTATCATCTTGGCTATCTGTCTCATGATTCCAACCTTTAAAGAGAAACTGCTGAAAGAGTCAAACTCAGCAAATGACCTGCAATTGTAGAATTAAAAAATGCCACCATAGTGGTGAACAATGGCTTGAATGAAGAAAAAGTCATTTTGGACAATGTCTCTTTGGAGATTCATGAGCATGACTTTATCACCATTCTTGGGGGCAATGGTGCTGGGAAGTCAACCCTTTTCAACACCTTGGCTGGGACCCTGCCGCTGACGAGTGGTCAAGTCTTGATCAAGGGAGAGGATGTGACACACTATGGTCCAGAAAAACGGGCAAAATACCTATCCCGTGTCTTCCAAGATCCAAAGATGGGGACAGCTCCTCGTATGACAGTGGCTGAAAATCTCCTGATTGCAAAATTCCGAGGAGAAAAGCGAGGTTTGGTTCCTCGTCGCCTTGCCCACTACAAAGACGAATTTAAAGAGGTTTTGAGCCAGATTGGCAATGGTTTAGAGAGGCATGTCGATACGGCGGTAGAATTCTTATCTGGGGGGCAACGTCAAGCTTTGAGCCTTTTGATGGCTACTCTGAAACGACCTGAACTCTTACTCTTGGACGAACATACAGCTGCGCTCGATCCCAAGACGAGTCAAGCCTTGATGGAGCTGACGGATCGTTTTGTCAAAACAGATCGACTGACTGCCTTGATGATTACCCACCATATGGAGGATGCGCTCAAGTACGGAAATCGCTTGATTGTTATGCAGGATGGAAAGATTATCCAGGACTTGAATCAAGAGGAAAAGGGCTAAGATGGACTCTGTCTCGATTACTACCGTTTCTTTGAGTAAATTTAGAAACTAGTTTCAGTATGTAATCGCTTGCAATACCGATATTAAAGGAGTATACTATAGGTGAAGATAAGGGAGAAGGGGTTGATACCAATGCCTTATAGATTCATACATTAGGTTACTTCGCTTTAGGTCTGTCTTCGCTGACACTTGATTGTGCTTTTTATAAAAAAGCCAGAACGTCGGAAATGTTAAATCGGTTGAGCCGTCAAGTAAGTCTGCTTAACTTACTAAAATGACATTGAAATACGTGGAAATAGTAGTGAAGCTTTAGATGGTTTTCGAACTTCGGTATGCTCAACTGAGTGCTTTTGTAACAAAACTGAAAGAGAAATTGCAAAAGAAAACCACTGGTATGTAAAACGTACCATAGAATAGAAATGAAAATCATAACTGTTGTTTTCGTTAGCCTAAATGGTTAATCGCCTCTTGTCAGTGAAGCAGACCAGACCTCTAGTCCCGTAAGACTGGAGGTCTTTTTGTCTGTCGTGGTAGAAAGTCGAGGTGAGGGCAGTGGGATTGCCATATGCACATGAATATAGCTGTCGAGATCACTTTAAAGAAAGAGCAATGGAACGATTTGGAGTCGATGAAGATCAGTTGAGACGCTGGGTCAATCAACACGTGCCCTCGCTTCATCACTTTGATAGCAGTTTTGATCAACGAGCCGATACGGAAGCCTATGTAGCAGAGGACGGTGTCGTCTTTGTGTGTGATCTGAAGAATCGGGAATTTATTACCTGCTTCCAAGCTGTCAATTTGACGGTGGATGAAGAGCAGAAGGAGGTCTGTCAAGATATTCATCGTGAGAATGTGCTAGCCTATAAACATAGTCAAAGCAAGCTCCTGAATCGCTATCGCTTGAAAGAAGCCAAAGAATTGCTAGCCAATATTGATGAGCATCTCGATCGATTTTATAGCTTGTCTCAAACCCTTAAGAAGGGGGCTCTCAGCGATCGGAATTACCAGCATTTGGAAGAACTGCTAAATGAGTTTCACGTCATCAAGGCGGCGATACGGGTGATTGAGAATAAGAAAAATGATTATCATACGGACTAGTGTCTCTTTACAAAGCTGACAATCTAGGTTATCGATCTTTGTCTTAATAAAGGGTCCTCCATCAGATGATGGAGGGCTTTTGTTTGATCTGACTTTTGAAAAAATCGTGAAAAAATAGTATAATGTTCTAGATATGCAAGAAATTTGCAAAACTGTAATTCGACTTGGTGAGCCAAGGACCGTAAGTATGAACCATCACATAAAGGAGAAAACATGAGTAACATTAAGTTGATTACTTTAGGTGGAGTCCGTGAAAACGGGAAAAACCTCTACATAGCTGAAGTAAATGACTCTATTTTTGTTTTGGATGCTGGTCTCAAGTATCCAGAAAATGAGCAACTAGGGGTCGATGTTGTTATTCCCAACATGGACTACCTCTTTGAGAATAGCGATCGTATCGCAGGAGTCTTTTTAACGCACGGGCATGCGGATGCCATCGGAGCCCTTCCCTATCTTTTAGCGGAGGCTAAAGTTCCCGTATTTGGGTCAGAGTTGACCATCGAGTTGGCCAAGCTCTTTGTCAAGAGCAATGACAGTGTCAAGAAGTTCAATGACTTCCATGTGATCGATGCCAACTCAGAGATTGATTTTGGAGGAACCGTTGTTTCCTTCTTCCAGACAACCCACTCTATTCCAGAAAGTTTAGGAATTGTCATCAAGACTTCTGAAGGCAAATATCGTCTATACCGGAGACTTTCAAGTTTTGACCAGACAGCGAGTGAGTTTTATGCGACAGATTTTTGCTCGTTTGGCAGAGATTGGACGAAGAAGGCGTCTCGCTCTCTTGAGTGACTCTGCCAAATGCTGATAGTAAGATTCAAGTGGCTAGTGAGCAAGAGGTTGGGGATGAAATCCTAGATACCATTGCTGACTGGGATGGCCGTGATCATTGTAGCCGCTGTTGCTAGTAACCTATCACGGATCCAGGAGTCTTTGACGCAGCTGCAGAGACAGGGCGTCGGGTTGTTTTTGACTGGATTTGACGTAGAAAAATATCGTCCGGACAGGGATTCGTTTAAATAAACTGTCTTTGGCCAACGAAAAATATTGATCAAGCCAAAAGAAATGTCTCGTTTTGAGGATCATGAATTGATTATTCTTGAAACGGACGGATCGGGTGAACCCATCAACGGACTCCGTAAAATGTCCATTGGCCGTCACCGCTATGTTGAAATCAAGGATGGCGACTTGGTCTATATCGTAACAACTCCATCTATCGCCAAAGAAGCGGTTATGGCACGTGTAGAAAACATGGTCTACCAAGCAGGCGGAGTAGTGAAACAAATTACTCAAAGCTTGCGTGTATCAGGACATGGAAATGCGCGTGATTTGCAGTTGATGATCAACCTCCTTCGTCCCAACTATCTCTTCCCAATCCAAGGGAATACCGCGAATTGGATGCCCATGCACGGCTTGCGATGGAAGTGGGGATTTTGCCTGAAAACATCTTCATTCCGAAGAAAGGCACCATCATGGAATATGACAATGGTGACTTCGTTCCTGCTGGCAGTGTCTCTGCTGGAGATGTCCTCATTGATGGGAATGCCATTGGAGATGTTGAGAATGTCGTTCTCCGTGACCGGAAAGTCCTTTCAGAAGATGGGATCTTTATTGTGGCTATAACAGTTAACCGTCGTGAGAAACGCATTATCTCGAAGGCAAAAGTTCACACCCGTGGCTTTATCTATGTGAAGAAGAGTCGCGATATCTTGCGCGAAAGTGCAGAGATTGTCAACCAAAGTGTGGAAGAATACTTAGCTCAGGACAGCTTCGATTGGGGTGAGCTCAAGGGTGCTGTTCGTGATAGTTTGGCCAAGTACCTCTTTGACCAGACCAAACGTCGACCAGCTATCTTGCCAGTCGTCATGGAAGTACGCTAGGATTAAGATAAGAGGAAAAGTCGATCGTCGGCTTTTTCTTGTCAAGGAAAAGAAGAAATAGTGAGGAAAGATAGATGGCAGTAATGCAGATTGAATACTATTCAGAAGCGCTCGCAATGGAGTGGGGGATCAACGTCCTCTACCCAGATGCGTCTCGGGTGGAAAATCCAGATGATCAAGATATCCCGGTCCTCTATCTCCTTCATGGGATGAATGGCAATCAGTACTCCTGGTTGAAACGGACCAATGTGGAACGGATCCTACGTTCGACCAATTTGATTGTCGTCTTGCCTAATACCAATAATGGTTGGTATACGGATACCCAGTATGGCTATCCCTACTACACAGCCATCGCAGAGGAATTGCCTAAGACCTTGGCACGCTTCTTCCCCAATATGACCAAGAAGCGGGAGAAGACCTTTATTGCTGGCCTATCGATGGGGGGCTATGGATCTTTTAAACTGGCCCTTCAAACCAATCGCTTCTCGCATGCTGCTAGTTTTTCTGGTGCTCTTAGCTTTGAGGGGCGTCAACTGGCAGACACCGATCCTGGCAGTAAGGCTTATTGGCAAGGGGTCTTTGGAGAGTTAGAAGATTGGACAACGAGTCCTTACTCCTTGGAAAGCATTGCGGAGAAGTACTCAGATAAAAAGACGGTCTTATGGGCGTGGTGTGGTGAGCAGGATGCTCTGTATGAGGCCAACAATACAGCTGTGGATCATCTGAAGGACCTCGGTTTTGATATCACCTACAGCCATGGACCAGGAAAACATGAATGGTTTTATTGGGAGCGGGAGTTGGAGCATTTCTTAGCAACCCTGCCAATTGATTTTGAACTAGAAGAACGACTCGATTAGGAAGCTACTCATGCAGAGATATGCTATAATAGAGTGAAAAGTGCCTGGGCCAGTTAGAAGAGAAGCCCAGAATCAATGAACAATTAGGAGAAACATACGTGACTAAAGATATTCGTGTGCGTTATGCACCAAGTCCAACCGGACTACTACACATCGGAAATGCTCGTACAGCATTGTTTAACTACTTGTATGCGCGCCACCATGGTGGAACCTTTATCATCCGTATCGAAGATACGGACCGTAAGCGCCACGTCGAAGACGGCGAACGTTCCCAGCTGGAAAACCTTCGTTGGTTGGGCATGGACTGGGATGAAAGTCCAGAGACGCATGAAAACTACCGCCAGTCTGAGCGTTTGGAACTCTATCAAAAATATATCGACCAACTCTTGGCCGAAGGAAAAGCCTACAAATCTTACGTTACAGAAGAAGAGTTGGCGGCAGAGCGTGAACGCCAAGAAGCAGCGGGTGAAACACCTCGCTACATCAACGAATACCTCGGCATGAGCGAAGAAGAAAAAGCAGCTTATATCGCAGAACGCGAAGCAGCAGGAATCATCCCTACGGTTCGCTTGGCAGTTAATGAGTCTGGTATCTACAAGTGGCATGATATGGTCAAAGGTGATATCGAATTTGAAGGTGGCAATATTGGTGGGGACTGGGTTATCCAAAAGAAAGATGGTTACCCAACTTACAACTTTGCCGTTGTGATCGATGACCATGACATGCAAATCTCTCACGTCATCCGTGGAGATGACCACATTGCTAATACACCAAAACAGCTCATGGTTTATGAGGCTCTTGGATGGGAAGCTCCAGAGTTCGGTCACATGACCTTGATCATCAACTCTGAAACTGGTAAGAAGTTGTCTAAACGCGATACCAACACTCTTCAATTTATCGAAGATTACCGTAAGAAAGGGTACCTTCCAGAAGCAGTCTTTAACTTTATCGCCCTTCTTGGTTGGAACCCTGGTGGGGAAGACGAAATCTTCTCTCGCGAAGAACTCATCAAACTCTTTGACGAAAACCGCCTTAGCAAGTCTCCAGCTGCTTTCGACCAAAAGAAAATGGACTGGATGAGCAATGAGTATATCAAGAATGCGGATCTAGCAACCATCTTTGAAATGGCCAAACCATTCCTCGAAGAAGCAGGACGTTTGACAGACAAGGCTGAGAAATTGGTTGAACTCTACAAACCACAAATGAAGTCAGTAGATGAAATCGTTCCATTGACAGACCTCTTCTTCTCAGACTTCCCAGAATTGACAGAAGCTGAGAAAGAAGTCATGGCTGGTGAAACCGTTCCGACTGTCCTTGAAGCCTTTCAAAGCTAAGCTTGAAGCTATGTCAGACGATGAGTTTGTGGTAGAAAATATCTTCCCACAAATCAAAGCGGTTCAAAAAGAAACGGGTATCAAAGGGAAAAATCTCTTCATGCCAATCCGTATCGCTGTTTCAGGTGAAATGCATGGTCCTGAATTGCCAGATACCATCTACTTGCTTGGACGTGAGAAATCCATCCAACACATTGAAAAAATGTTGGAAGAAATTGCAAAATAGGAATCAGCTTTTGAAAACATGCTGTTCATTTTTAAAAAGTCATCGATTCGATGGCTTTTTTGCTGAGATAGAGCATAGATTTAGCCAAAATGATTGAAAATAGGATTCAATCATGTATAATCAAGAGAGAATAATTTTTGAGGAGAGAGGGGCATCCTTACCTTGCTGAAAAAAACATGGAATAGAGTGACGAGATTTAAATTAATAAAATCGGGGAAACATTGGATTCGAGTAGCCTGTTCGAATGCTTCTTTTTTGCGAGCTAAAAAAGGAAAAGATGTTTCCAATCATTCTAGTATGGATGCTCCAAGCTCCATAGCCTTAAAAGGCTTGATTGCTGCTGGATCCATTATGGGTGCGACGTCAATTGCGCATCCAACGGATGCTGATGAGCTAGCAGGTCCAACTTTACAGTCAGAAGTGGCTTCGGAAGTGGGAGTAGTAGGTAAAGATAGCTTAGTGCTGAGCAGTGTGGAACAGTCGTCCACGACCAGTCTGTCTACGAGCGAGTGGTCTCCATCAGACTTACAGAGTGATTCGCTTTCTACTACATTATCTACGACGAGTTCAGCAGTGCCCTCTACTTCAATGGCGGAAGCTAGCGTCCTTTCAAATGGAGACCAAGAGTCTGTAGCTCGTCTCAGATCCTGCTCGGGACAAACAGCTTCAAAGTATTGCCCGAGATCTTTATTCGTATATAGAGCAAGCGAAAGAATTGAAGGATGGAGAGGGACTTGTGTTGGAAGCGGAAGAAGCTCTGGAGGGCGATCCGCAACCAATTAGCCAATCCAGGTCAAGGAGGAGAGGCGACGCTTCTTCAGGCCAAGTCTGTTCGGAATCGCTTGGTCAATGCTGTGTTAAGAGAACAATCAGGGAAGAGAGATCCGCGTACAGGTAGTGCCTTAGAAGTGGACAGTGCTTTTCGTGCTCCTTTTGTCATGAGTGGTCCAGCAAATAATCATCTGATCACAGCTTATAATTCAGATCCGATTCGGTTGCAGTACATTGTGAGAGAGCAGAATGGTGGGGTCATTCTCACCTATATGGGTTATGCTCCCGACAGTGAACGGGTTGAGGGTGTTCTCGTTCCCAATGCAACCTTGAAATCACCTTTTGCTCCCATGTTGATCGAAGGGAAAGTCGGAGGCACAGAGGTTGTCGAACCCGGGAAGACGTATACGATAACCGTTCGTTTTACCAATGCTAGAAATCAGTTTCTCGATCGTTCTTTCCGCATTAAGGTCTTGCCTCAAAATGATGGCATTCGGAACCCAATTGCTCCAGTGACTTCTAATACTCAGGTGACTGATTTGACCAATCTGACTGAATCAGAAAAAGCGCAGGTTTTGGAAAAATTTAAGGAGGCAAATCCACGTCTCTTGGCGTCTAAAGATTTTAAGAGCTACTCAGTCTCTGCAACTGGAGAAATTACGGTTGTCTTCAAGGATAATACGTCTAATACTGTGAAAGTACCTTTTGACAGAGGATCCTCGAACGCAGTCGCTCTCAATCAGTTATTCCCAGAGCGTATCTGAAGCGCAAAGTACTTCTCAAATTGCAGTCACAATCGGCCGAGCTATCAGAATCTCTGTCTGAGAGCTATTCAGAATCGGAGAGTGCATCAACATCACTCGTCGTTTCTCAAAGCACCTCGCTCTCCACAAGTCTCTCGGTATCAACAGCAGCATCTCAATCTTTGAGTACTTTAGAATCAGAGAGCCTTTCGGAATCTGCTTCGGTTTCTATTAGTGAGTCTAAATCAGTCAGTGCGGTGGTATCAGAGAGTCAGTCTGCATCAGTCAGCGAGTCGGAGTCATTAAGAATCTCTAAATCAATCAGTCAGTCTACTTTCAGAGAGTACCTCCGGAGTCGGTTTCCGATCGTTGAGTACTTCGGTTTCTGCAAGCGAGTCTGTTTTCGAGGTCTCAATCCGATTCGCTTTCAGTCAGTCAGTATCGGCGAGTGTTTCAGAGTCGGTTTCGGAATCGTTGAGTACCTCGGTTTCCGCGAGTGAGTCAGTTTTGACTTCTCAATCCGATTCGCTTAGTCAGTCTGCATCGGCAAGTGTTTCAGAGTCGGTTTCGGAATCGTTGAGTACCTCGGTTTCCGCGAGTGAGTCAGTTTTGACTTCTCAATCCGATTCGCTTAGTCAGTCTACATCGGCAAGTGTTTCAAAGTCGGTTTACAGAATCGTTGAGTACCTCGGTTTCCACAAGTGAATCCGTTTCTACCTCTGAGTCCGATTCGCTCAGTCAGTCTACATCGGCAAGTATCTCAGAGTCGGTTTCAGAATCTTTAAGTACCTCAGTTTCGATAAGTGAATCCATTTTGACTTCTGAGTCCGAGTCGTTAAGTCAGTCAGTATCGGTAAGTATCTCCGAGTCTGTTTCAGAATCGTTGAACACTTCGGTATCCGCCAGTGAATCTCTTTCGACTTCTAAGTCCGATTCGCTTAGTCAGTCTATATCGGCAAGTGACTCAGGATCGGTTTCAGAATCGTTGAGTGCTTCGGTTTCTGCAAGTGAATCTGTTTTGACTTCTCAATCCGAGTCGTTAAGTCAGTCTGCATCAGAGAGCCTGTCAGAGAGTGTCTCAGGATCGTTAAGCACTTCGGTATCAAAAAGTGATTCCGTTTCTACCTCTGAGTCCGAGTCGTTAAGTCAGTCTACATCAGCAAGTGTTTCGGAATCCGTTTCAGAATTCTTGAGTACCTCAGTTTCGATAAGTGATTCCGTTTCGACCTCTGAATCAGAGTCCGCTCGTCAGTCTGCATCAGAAAGTGTTTCTGAGTCAGTTTCAGAATCGTTGAGCGCTTCAGTATCCGCCAATGAGTCCATTTCGATCTCCGAGTCATTTAGTCAGTCTACCTCAGAAAGTGTTTCAGAGTCGGTTTCAGAATCGTTGAGTACCTCGGTTTCCACAAGTGCTTCCGTTTCGACCTCTGAATCCGATTCGCTTAGTCAGTCTATATCGGCAAGTGTTTCAGAGTCAGTTTCTGACTCCTTGAGTACCTTAGTTTCTGTAAGTGAGTCACTTTCGACTTCTAAGTCCGAGTTGCTCAGTCAGTCGACTTCGGAAAGTAGCTCAGAATCCGTCTTCGAATCATTAAGCACCTCTGAATACGCCAGTGAATCTCTTTCGATCTCTGAATCTAAGTCGCTCAATCAGTCGGTATCGGCAAGTGTTATCGAGTCTGTTTCAGAATCGTTGAGTACATCCGTTTCCACAAGTGATTTTCTTTCGACTTCAGAGTCGGTTGTTGAAAGTCAATTAGCATCTGAGAGCCTGTTAGAGAGCGTCTCAGAGTCTTTGAGTACCTCAGTTTCAGCAAGTGAGTCCGTTTCTACCACTGAATCTGAGTCGTTCAGTCAGTCAGTATCGGTAAGTGTTTCAGAGTCAGTTTCTGACTCCTTGAGTACCTAGTTTCTGTAAGTCAATCGGTATCAGAAAGTGTCACCGAGTCAGTTTCAGAATCTTTGAGTACTACATTCTCAGCAAATGACTCAGCCTCGACTTCTGAGTTGGAATCAGAATCCGTCTCTTTGAGTATCTCGGATTCTACAAGAGGATCAGTCTCAGCTTCCCAATCGCTTTCAACTAGCCAGTTGACCTCAGAAACCGAGTCCGTCTCCGAATTAATGAGTGCCTCAATTTCCGCAAGTGAATCTATGTCAACTTCTCAATCCGAGTCGGTAAGGGATTCAGCTTCTATCTCGAGTTCTTTGAGTCAATCTGCTCCAACAAGCGAGTCTGTCTCGACACCGGAGTCTAGGTCTGAGAGTCAGTCTGATTCAGTCAGTCTAACCGAGTCGTCATCAGGATCCCTGAGCGGTTCAATCTCAACAAGTGAAACCCTCTCAGAGTCCTCATTTGACTCGCAAAGTCACTCAGAATCAATCAGTCATTCTCAGTCTCTTTCAAGGCTGGATTCAACAAGCGAAGTTCGATCTGAGAGTGTTTCAGGATTACTCATCCAGTCCTTATCCAACAAAGAAAGCTCATCGGAAGAAGTTCTTCCGGCAACTGGGGAGAAGAAAACTACAGCATCAACCTTATTTGTTCCTCTTGCATCTTTCGTTGGGCCAGCTCTATTAGGGGCGCCGTAAAAAGAAGAGGAAGAATAATCCTGTATCGCTATGTGAAAACAGCCACCTAGTATTTTGAGTGTCTACAAAAGAATCTCTTTTTGAGGTTCTTTTTCTGTTTTACCCTATTAGATTTTCGCTGATTTTATCAAAAAAATAATGAAAATGCTTTTCGAGGAGGAAATTTTTGAAAAATTGAATTGTTATTTACCTCAAATTACTTGAATATGTATAGTAATGATGTATAATATTTAATGACTATAATGTTGAGGGGATATTCATGTTTTTTAAACGTTTGAATGGAAAAGTTAGGGAGATGGATCGAACGACTCGTTTCAAGTTAATCAAGTCTGGGAAGCACTGGGTTCGTTCAGAAAATTCTACCTTAGGTTTATTTAAAATTGTTCGTGAGAAGTAGAAAACAAGAGTTGTAACGAAGTCAGATAAGGAGCAGGATGGGATCCGTTCTACAAGTCAATTTGTACTGAAAAGGCTTATTGGCGACAGGAGCAGCTGCTGGTGCTACCTCCATTATCAACACGGCTTTTGCGGATGAAGCAGGAACTGATGTGGTGACAACTTCTGAATTACAGAAAGAGACCTTAGCAGAGGCCAATAGCTTAGTGATTGGATCTGTTTCTGATGCCAGATCAATGTCAGAAGAAAGTCTTGAATCGACAAGTGCTTCAGTCTCTTTAAGCGAGCACGGTTCTGAGAGCCTTACTGTGGCTCTGAGCGAATCTGCTTCAGAAGCTACGACGACATCAGAGTCAAACGTGGAAAGCGACCGAAAAGGGTTCTAGGTGCAACGGATAAGGTTGGTCTAGAACAGAATCTGTCAGAAGCGACCTTGTTGGACCCAAATGGCCGAAAACTATGCCTCAAACCTTACAAATGCGGATCAAAAAGCAGCTCTTTCAGCTGCTATCGCTAAGGTGCAAACCGACTTGTCAACCAGTACTCAGTTGCTTCATGAAAATGTTGCGACGCAAGCATATGTGGAGCAGCGTCAACGGTTAAATGAGTCTGTTGATGAAATGATGCTTGCTCTGAAAGCATCAGGTTTTGTGGGGAATAGCAGTGTAAACGGCAAACCTGCCATTGCAGCTCAGTTGGCACCGATTTATGAAACCGTAACGGACTCTGAAGAGTTATCAGAAATTACTCCTGATTTGGAAGACCGAAACGGAGCTAATATCGAAGATGCTGCTTTGAAATTTGCAGGAGTAGAAAAGGACCCGCATTTAGATAAATCTGTAACACATCTTGATCCTGAGAGTCTCAAATCTCTTTCTGAAAATCATGATGTGACGCGCTATACCTTTGCTATTTGGGATTTCGTTAATCGAGTGAAGCCGGATCCTCTGGATTATTATGCAACCTTGTCCGTCGATCGTAGCTCGATTGGTTCAACTACTCCTAAAGGTGTTGACGTATACTTCCGCTTGGTTAAAAAGTCTAGTGGTACGGAGGTTTATGCTCAAACAGTTAAAGCAAATAGTGTAGTTGAATTTGATTTACCAAAGGAATTAGTTGGTTCAGATACAACCGCCAATACAGGGTCTTTTACTCAATTTATGATGATGGGAAACCTGGAGTTATACGGATGCAAAGTGTAAGTTACCAGACTCCTAAATTTATGATTCAACAGCTTTATGATGTGCTAGAACCTAAAAATGTAGGTCTTTATGCACCATCGACAGTAGCATCCATTGTTCCATCACGAAGTGCTGAACATGTCACCTATTATAAGCTCATTGACGACAAAGGACAATTCTCGCGAGGAGCTTATGTTCCAACTGGCAGGGAAACTGTTTTTGGCCTCTTATGCCCAGGTTGGTATTGAAGGTCAGGTACACAGCTTCAGCTGCTCGACAATTGAATGGTTTTGTTCAAGTTCCACTAGTAGACTATCATCAGAATAAAAATGTCTGGCGTCTTTGATCTTAGGAAGGTTGGAGAACAGAATGTAGATACTTATTGGGGAGGGGCAAGAGACCATTATATTAAACTTGTCCGTGAAGTGACGAGTCCAAATGGCGATTTCACCTTAAAAATACTATGTCTTGGATCCTTCCAAACAGAGAAATTACCGGAAAGGTGATAATGGTACAGTATTTGACCTTGCAAATTATACCTTAGTCTACGAAAAGGCCTTTTAGAAATGATCATTGAATGAAACCTTTGAAAATCTTGAGACGCGAGAGGTAAAAAAAGCAAGAAAGAGGATTATTCTCTTACAGTCACTCCCTGATTTTTCAGATGGAAAACTTTAAGTTAAAAAAATCTCAGGTTGGTTCTCCTTGACAGAGAAGGTGAGCTATACGGATGAAAAACGGGTAAGGAATATTCTTTCCGTAAACCATATACTTCCGCCCCAGAAAAATCAAGCACAGCTTAGTGGTGGCCATATTGTAGGGTGACGATGCATCCCTTCAAGGTGCTGACGGATTTTCTAAGTTTTATCATACGGTTTCGACCAGGGTTAGCTACTAGCCATTGAAGAGTGTGAATTACTATTACCGAAGAATGACTCCTTCTGAATTGAGTTCTCAATCATTCATTTATTCAGCTTCTCATTCGATGTCAACACAGGATAGTCTTTCATACTCAGAAAGCAACTCACAGGTAGTTGCTTCAGAGTCTCAATCTCTGTCTGTAGCTGTTTCTCTGTGGGATAGTCAATCAACGTCCTTATCTGAGTCAATCTCAAGTAGTGACTCGGTATCAGATAGTTTTTCTATTTCACAGGAACTCGAATCTCAATCGTTATCTTCTTCTCAGTCTAATTTGCAGAATGATTCAGAGGTCTCAGCCTCAGCGTCGGTAAGCAGCTCTCTATCTGCTTCAGAGAAGTTAGCATCTGAGTCATTGAGTGGCTCTTGTCTGTATCAAAGTCGATTTCTTCCGCTTCGACAAGTGTATCGTTATCAGCATCAGAGTATCCGTTTCAGAATCAGCAAGTAGCTCGTTGTCAGTCTCAGAGGTGTCTGCTTCAGCATCAACAAGTAGTTCTTTATCTATTTCAGAGAAGTCAGCATCCGAATCATTAAGTGGTTCCTTGTCTGCATCGGAATCTGCAAGTGCATCGGTATCAGCTTCAGAAGTATCCGTTTCAGAATCAGCAAGTACTTCAGAATCTGTAGCTCGTATGAAATCTTCTGAACTTCAATTCGCTTCAGTATCTGAGTTGATTTCGGAATCAACTAGCGTGTCAACTTCATCATCGATAAGTGCTTCAGAAGCAAGTACGTCGATTTCGGCAAGTGTATCAGAATCAGTCTTAACTTCTGAATCCGTTTCAAGTAGCGCATCAGAATCTGTCTTGAGTTCCGAGTCCGTTTCAGTAAGATCTGAATCAATCTCAAGCAAACAAGCATCTAAGTTGGCGTCCGCTTCAGCATCTGAGTCAGTTTCAACAAGTGCATCTGAGTCAACCTCAAGCAAGCTAGCATCTGAGTTGGCATCGGCTTCAACCTCAGCCTCAGCCTCTGATTCAGTCTCAACTAGTACTTCAGAATCTGTAGCTCGTATGGAATCTTCTGAACTTCAATCTGTCTCAGTGTCTGAGTTGACTTCGAAAATCAACAAGCGTTTCAGCTTCGGCTTTGACAAGTGTGTCAGAATCAAGTGCATCAGTTTCAGCCAGCGCATCCGAATCGGAATTGAAGTCTAAGTCTATTTCAATCAGTACATCTAATTCTATCTTGAGTTCAGCATCCGTTTCAACAAGTGCATCTGAGTCAACCTCAAGCCAGCTAGCATCTGAGTTGGAGTCTGTTTCCATCTCGGTAAGTAGTTCGTTATCAGCATCGGAAGTATCCGTTTCGGCTTCAGCAAGCACATCCGAATCTACTTTCAAACAAACAAGCTTCTGAGCTTCAGTCTGCCTCAGTGTCTGAGTTGACTTCTGAATCAATCAGCGTTTCCGTTTCAACATCGACAAGTGCGTCAGCCAGCGTATCTGAATTGGTCTTGAATTCAGCGTCTGTTTCAGAAAGTGCATCCGAATCTGCTTCTCGCAAGCAAGCCTCTGAGTTAGAGTCAACATCAACATCTGATTCAGTTTCAACCAGCACATCAGAATCTGAAGCTCAAATGGAATCTTCTGAGCTTCAGTCTACATCTGTATCTGAGTTGAGTTCGGAATCCGCTAGCGTGTCAACTTCAGCATCTACAAGAGTGTCAGAATTAAGTGCATCGATTTCAGCAAGTGCCTCTGAATCTGCTTCTCAAGCAAGCCTCTGAGTTAGAGTCGACATCAACATCAGAGTCAGTTTCAACCAGCACATCAGAATCTGTAGCTCGTGATGAAATCTTCTGAACTTCAACTCGCTTCAGTATCTGAGTTGATTTCGGAATCAACTAGCGTGTCAACTTCATCATCGATAAGTGCTTCCAGAAGCAGTACGTCGATTTCGGCAAGCGTGTCAGAATCAGTCCTGAATTCAACATCCGTTTCAATTAGTACATCCGAATCTGCTTCTCTCAAGCAAGCCTCTGAGTTAGAGTCGACATCAACATCTGATTCAGTGTCAACTAGTGAGTCTGTATCAGTAAGTAGTTCAGAGTCTGTTTTGAATTCTGCATCTGTTTCAGCAAGACATCAGAATCTGAAGCTCAAATGGAATCTTCTGAGCTTCAGTCTACATCTGTATCTGAGTTGAGTTCGGAATCCGCTAGCGTGTCAACTTCAGCATCTACAAGAGTGTCAGAATTAAGTGCATCGATTTCAGCAAGTGCCTCTGAATCTGCTTCTCTCAAGCAAGCCTCTGAGTTAGAGTCGACATCAACATCAGAGTCAGTTTCAACCAGCACATCAGAATCTGTAGCTCGTATGGAATCTTCTGAACTTCAATCTGCCTCAGTGTCTGAGTTGACTTCTGAATCAATCAGCATTTCCGTTTCAACATCAACATCTGATTCAGTGTCAACTAGTGAGTCTGTATCAGTAAGTAGTTCAGAGTCTGTTTTGAATTCTGCATCAGTTTCCAGCGTCAGCAAGCGTATCAGAATCGGTCTTGAATTCAACATCTGTTTCAGAAAGTGCATCCGAATCGGCTTCTCGCAAGCAAGCCTCTAAATTGGCTTCGACCTCTGAGTCAGTTTCAGCAAGAGCTTCAGAATCTATCTTGAGTTTTGAGTCTGTTTCAATCAGTGCCTCTGAATCTGCTTCAAACAAACAAGCCTCTGAATTGGCATCCGCTTCAATCTCAGAGTCAGTTTCAACCAGCACATCCGAATCTGTAGCTCGTATGGAATCTTCTGAACTTCAATCTGCCTCAGTGTCTGAGTTGACTTCAGCATCCGTTTCCGCGTCAGCAAGCGCATCAAAATCAATCTGGAATTCAGCGTCTGTTTCAGCCCGCGCATCCGAATCTGCTTCAAACAAACAAACCTCTGAATTGGCTTCAGCATCGCATCAAACGAGTGCTTCTGATCAGTCTTCGACTTCTACAGATAGATCGACTTCGTCTACTCATTCTATGTCACAGGCATCAAATTGGTCATCCGCTTCTGCCTTGGCTTCAAATGCAGTAAACGAATCTACAGTGGTGTACGGGTCTGCTTCGGCGAGTCTTCAGGAGCCAGCGAGCACACTTGTTTCATTAAAAGCAAGCCAGCTCTCCTCAGAATCGACTTCTCTTTCAACGAGTCGTTCTACCTCTAGCTCGGCAAGCCAATCCCATTCACAAAGTCAAGCGACTCCTCAGATGAGCTCCTCTGGCGAGAAATCGGCTGCTTCTGTCTCTGAAGCAAAATCGACGTCGGACTCTCTAGGAGTGACGTCACGTGAGCTGTTCATCACGCTTGTAGTAGCTTTCTTTTGCAGGCTTGGCCTCATTTTTTTCCATCGTAAAAAGTAAATACAATCATCTTTCTTAAATTGAAAATTTGCTTCTTTCGATTCTTCTGATATACCGGCAAATCCATGAGTGGATTTGTCGGTTTTCTTTGAGAATGTCGGGTGAAAAGCCTAGTGAAATATGGTATAATGAATGGAGAAAAGCTAGATGAATAGTGGTTCTTCAGATCATCTTCTGAAGAACTTTTTTTTTCTCTTATAGATCAGAGATCGTTTAGGTGAAATGGTCAAATTTGATGAGAGGACTTAGTTAGGATAAGCATTCGAAAGAAGGGGGAGTAGAAGAGCAGGATATGATGAAACAATCTGGAGTTAGGAAACGATTATTTTGGACAATCCTATTCGTTTTTGTTTATGTTTTAGGAAGTAAAATCACCTTGCCCTTTGTAGACCTAGCAAAGGTTCTAAATGTGAATGAAGGTGCTGCAAGGGGTCTGGAGTTGACGAGTGCTATCATGGGTGGAAATCTTCGTGGCATGTCCATCTTCGCTCTTGGACTTTCTCCCTGGATGTCTTCCATGATTTTGTGGCGGTTGTTTACAGTATCTAAACGGTATAACCTGGAGAGGACCAGTTCGGAGCTTGTGGAACGACGGAAGATGTACCTGACACTTGCTCTTGCTCTTGTTCAATCTCTGGCCATCTCTCTTTATCTCCCCTTACAAACAGATCTGAGCCCCCTTCTAGTTGTCTCGCTCAATGCCTTGATAATGATTGCAGGAACCTTTTTCTTGGTCTGGTTAGCTGATTTAAATACGGCCCTAGGCTTGGGGAATTCTATTGTCATCATGATGGCGGGGATGCTCCTGTACTTGCCAGAGGATGTCTTTGGAACCTTGTCAAAGAGTGGGGGTTCAGCATACAGCCTCCTGTTTCTAATGCCTCTCTTGTTAGGATTTATTTTCATGGTCGTATGCATCGAGTATGCTCGCTATCGGATCCCTGTGAATAAGCTGGGGATTCATAATAGTTTGAAACCTCACACCTTTTTAGAGGTCAAGCTCAATCCAGCTGGGGGGATGCCCTTTATGTATGCCATGACCTTGGTTTCTATCCCGCAGTATATCTTTTTGCTGGTCCAAGCTATCAATCCCGTGCGTCATGGGCTGCCAGTATCGCAAAGGAGTTGGTAATAGGAGCGCCAGCTTGGATCCTGCTCTACGGTCTGATGATAGCAATTTTGTCCTTTGCTTTTGCCTTTGTGACGGTCAATGGGGAAGAAATTGCGGACAAGATGATGAAAAACTCAGAGTATATTGATTTCGTTTATCCTAGCGAAGAGACACGTCGGTACATCAATCGAATTGTCTTTCGCTTAACGGTCTTTGGGACACTTTATTTAATTCTGTTTACAGCATTGCCTTTCCTTCTTCTGCTCTGGGATAGAGGACTTCTGCGTTTGGCTATGATTCCAGGGAGTTTTCTCATGTTTGTGGGGATGATGTCGACCATCCGAGAGGAAGTTCGAGCCCTTCGCGTGAACCAAGGCTATACAAGATTGTTTTAGGAGTTGTTATGTATTACTTTATACCAGCCTGGTATGGCAGTGAGCGGATTTGGCACAGTAGGGTGACGCCTTGGTATTGGACGCAAGCTACGATTGAATTTGATGAGACTATTCACCAGCTTCGGGTCTTCCAGGAAGCGGGAGTGGAGCGAAATTAGTGATTCCGCACTATTGCCCTGCAATGCGTTACGACCTCCATCGGCAAGATTTGTTAGAAACAGATTATCTGTCGATTTTTGATCACATTCAGGGATTTCCCCTCATCAAGAGATGCTTCCGATTCAGGTCGAGGATTTTGGAATGGCCTGCTCACAAAGCTTTTACTTATACGCCTTTTTCAAATAGTGGCGTTCTGTCGCGGCCAGGAGATTGCTAGTATCGATCTGGGGGTAGACGGGAATATCCTCTCAGTGAGACGGGTAAAGGATAAGGAAACGGTTTATGTGCAGTATCTGGATGACCGAGGCTTTATTTCCAGTCTTATATACTACAAAGAGGGACGTCCCTATTTTCAAGACTATCTAACCCCCGAAGGTGACTGGGTCTTGAGAGAGTTGTTAACAGATGCTAGCCACATGGTCTTTGTCAATGAAGCCTTTCAGAAGCAGTTCAATCGAGAAACCTATCCGGACATGGGAGAAGTGGTTGCTGAAAAAATGAAAGCCAACCTAGGAGACCTGGTTCCGGGTCAAGATCGTCTGGTGATTGCAGCCCATCCGGTCAATCTACCCTTTGTCCAACAAGTGGGACTAGGTGTTTCAAAGGTTCTTTCTTTTTATGGGCAACGCCAGCCCTTATCTCAAGAAGATTCGTCGCTTCATTTTTCTTTAAAAGAGGTTGACTTGGTGATAACGGATAGTGAAAAAACGAAACAGGACTTGCTTGGTCTTGCTCCAAGTCTTGCTTCTAAGATCCATCGCCTGACGTCCTTTGATTCACGGCTGAGATTGGGAAGCAGTCAGGAAGGAAAGAGTCGAAAAATCTTTTTCCACCTGGATGAAAAAGGATCTCCCTCTCAATCCGTTTTACAGAAAATGTTTGAAATCTTAGCGAAAAATCCCTTGTTTGAGGTCATTTTCGCGATTTACAATGCTTCTGATGAAACCGTAGCGGCACTGGATCATCACTTAGAAGACTTGGCTAGCAAGATGGGGATAGCTTCTCTAGGGTGTTCAGGTTGATTCTCGAGAACTGGGAAAAACCACCTCCTCGAAGATGCCTCTCTCTTTGAAAAAGAAGCAAGATCGTTATAAGGTTCGAAATTTCTTTAACGAGAATGATATCATCAAAGAATTAGAACAGACTCGCTTAATAGTAGATGTAAGTGAGGAACCCAATCTGTATACACAAATTGCAGGCATTTCGGCAGGAATTCCTCAGATCAATCGTACCCATACGGAGTATGTAGACCATTTAAAAAATGGATATGTCTTGGGGGATATGGGGGAAGAACTAGAAACAGCGATAGACTATTTCCTTAGAGATCTGAAACCGTGGAATGAAGCGCTGATTTATTCTGTCGAAAAGATCCAAGAATACACAGGCCAGCGCTTGATCGCCAAATGGGAAGGATGGATGAAAAACTAGGATGGACAGGAAGTTGGAAACAGGCCATATTCTTCAAATTGGACCTACAAATTGGCAGGAAGAAGTGACAATTCCAGAAGGTCTGAACTGGCATTATTTTTCTATCCAACCCCCTCTACAGATAGAGGACTATATGACAGAGCAAGGTATCAAGCAGTTTCAGGCCTTGGTGCTGGATCATCCTGAGAGGTTATTGAGCTTCAAAGAGGAGCTGGGTCTCTTTCAGCCCTACACTGTATTTTATGATGAAGTATATGATCAAGAGTCAGTTACAGAAGAATTGGATTATTTGATGCAACTGGTTCAGGCTAAGGCTTGGGATTTTTCCGATAAGGCTCCCTTTCTCTATCAACTCCATCGTTTCCTTTATGACGGCCAGTATGGGGATGCCTTTAGTGTCAGAGAGTTACGAGTTAGAGCTGACTTTGCAGGCAGTCAAACGGTCAGAGGGAAACACTTTTTGGAGTTAGAGGGTTCATATGGAGAAGAATATACCCCCATTGCCCAGTGGATCAACACCTATTCGTATGATGGGGTCTTTCCTAGGGATCTATGGCTGAGTACGAGAAAACGCCGGACTGCCAGATCCAGTTGCGGGTCCAATTTTTCCAGAGTGGGACCTTGGGATCTTTAGTGAAGGAGCTTGTCTATTCAGAAGCAGATTTGGAAAGGCCGGTTCTGATTGACGAGCCCGATCGTTATTACCTATCCTTTTCACTAGAAGCGAAGGGCCAGGGGCGACTCATAATCGGTGCTTTGCACAAGCGCTTCTCCCATGGTCCTTTTGGAGAAATTGCTCTTGGTTCGCAGACTCTCAGAGACAGCAAGCGTCAGGAAATTTTTGCTTATTTCCATCCAGGAGACCTGAAGCCACCACTGAATGTCTATTTCTCCGGTTATCGTCCTGCAGAGGGCTTTGAAGGCTTTAGCATGATGAAAAATATGGGAGCGCCCTTTATTCTCTTTTCGGATCCACGTCTAGAGGGGGGATGCTTCTATCTAGGATCTCCAGAGTTGGAAAAGAAGATTCAGGATTTTATTGATCACCATCTTCAATCCTTAGGATTTGGTCCCAAAGAATTGAACTTTTCAGGTCTATCGATGGGCACTTATGGAGCTCTCTACTATGGAGCCTCTTACTCACCTCATGCGATTTTGGTTGGGAAACCGATTGTCAACCTTGGGGATGTAGCTGCCAATCTGAAGTTTAAACGGCCAGATGAATTTGGAACCTCGCTCGATATGATGCAATTGCTTCTTGGTCGAGTGTCAAGTGAAGGGATAGAGGCCTTGAACAAGCGTTTTTGGGATCGATTCCATCAGGCAGAGTTAAAGGATACCCTCTTAGCCTTGGTTTATATGAGGGACGATGACTACGACCAGAAGGCTTATTCGGATATTTTAGAAGCTCTTTATCACCAGCCTATTCGGATCATTAGTTCAAGTCGCCCGGGTCGCCACAATGATGCAACGGAGTCTATCATCGAGTGGTTCTTGACCCAATACAAAGAAATCATGGAAAGAGATTTTGGAAGAAGTGGATGATTAGGATGAGAAAGCAAAAAGATCGTCACCTTTATTGGGGGCCGATCTCTTCAGTTGATTATTTGTGGGGGTCTGTGATAGAAAGACTAGCAGAAGATCAGATTCGATTTACGAATCCTTTGATGCCTTCTGGTCAAGTCTTAAAAAGTTGGAAATCCCTCACAAGCTATGGGGAGGATCGGATGGCACCCAGTCTGCCACTTTTACAGAGAGGCCGGACCTATGTAGTTGAAGTTCAGATGACTTCTAGGCCTGCTCATACGGTTATGCTAGAAGTTGTTTACCAGGATCGTTTTGGCAAGATAGTGGACCGGCAGGTCAGTACAGAAGGGCAAGTTAAGTTGGTATATCCAGAGCAAGCTTATTCTTACCAGGTGCGTCTCCTCAGTGCAGGGATGCAAGAGTTTACCTTTCGCTATTTCACAATTTCACCGATTTCGTCTGAACAATGAGTTATTCTGATATAGATCAAGCAGATGGATAGTAAATGAGGACCCAGTGGATTCTATAAAATTGAAAAAAATAAAAAGATCTTAAATGAGGGTGAATAGCTGGAAAGATCGGATGTCCCAGTTGACAGACCAGCAGTTACAAGAAAAGACAGAGGAATTCCGCCGTCGTTTCCGACAAGGAGAGTCACTAGACGATTTGCTAGCAGAAGCTTATGCAGTCGTGAGAGAAGTCTCTCAGAGAGTCTTGGGGATGTTTCCTTACGATGTTCAAGTCATGGGAGCGATCGTCCTCCACCAAGGAAATATTGCAGAGATGGAAACCGGGGAAGGAAAGACCCTAACGGCAACCATGCCCGCCTACCTGAATGCAATAGAAGGGAAGGGGGTTATGGTGATTACCCCCAATACTTACCTGGCAACTCGTGATGCGGAAGAAATGGGTAAGATTTATCGTTTTCTAGGTTTGACAGTTGGAGTTCCACTTCAAGATACTGAGGGCGAACTCTCCCCAGCTAAGAAGCGGTCGCTCTATCAATCTGACATTGTTTATACCACCAATAGCAGCTTGGGCTTTGATTATCTTTCAGAAAATTTAACCGCCTCTGTTGATGGCCAATTCCTAGCAAATTTAAACTATGCGATTGTAGATGAAATCGATTCTATCTTATTGGATAGTGCTCAGACACCCTTAGTGATTTCGGGCTCTCCTCGCGTGCAGTCCAATCTATATGGGATTGTAGACACCTTGATCCGAACCTTCAAAGAAGGTGAAGAGTACAAGGCCGACGGGGACAAGAAACAGGTGTGGTTGACCCCAAAAGGTGTAAAAGCAGCCGAGGCTTTTCTATCCCTGCAGCATTTGTATGATCCTGAGCACCGTGATCTTGTCCGCCATATTAGTCTGGCTTTACAAGCACATCAACACTATAAAAGGGACAAGGACTATGTCGTCCGTTCGAATAAAAAAGGAGAACAGGAGCTTGTCCTTTTGGATCAAGCAACGGGGCGTCTTATGGAATTGACTCGTCTTCAAGGGGGACTTCATCAGGCTCTTGAAGCTAAGGAAGGACTTTCATTGACACCAGAGACACGGGCCATGGCTTCGATTACTTACCAAAATTTATTCAAGATGTTTCAAAAACTTGGCGGTATGACGGGAACCGGGAAGGTTGCAGAAGCTGAATTTTTGGAGACCTATGCCATGTCAGTGATTCAGATCCCAACCAATCGAAAACGGATTAGGCAGGATCTTCCAGATGAGATATACCAGACCTTGCCAGAAAAAGTCTATGCTTCTATGGCCTACATCAAAGAAGTCCATGCAAAGGGAAACCCGATTTTGATCTTTGCCGGCTCGGTTGAGATGTCTGTCTTGTATTCAAACCTTCTCCTTCGTGAAGGAATTCCCCATAATCTGTTGAATGCCAATAAGGCTTCTCGTGAAGCACAGATCATTGCTGAATCTGGGCAAAAAGGTGCAGTGACCGTTGCGACCTCGATGGCAGGTCGGGGGACAGATATCAAATTAGGGCAGGGTGTAGCTGCCTTAGGTGGTTTGGTTGTCGTCGGGACGGAGCGGATGATGAATCGCCGGATAGATCTCCAGATTCGAGGACGATCAGGACGTCAAGGAGATCCTGGAAAAACCAAGTTTTTTGTCTCTCTGGAGGATGATTTAATCAAACACTGGGGGCCAAACTGGATCCAAGATAGGTATCAAGATTACGACGTAGAGGATCGACTTCGAAAAGCCAAACCTCTAACCCGGAGGAAATACCAACGCATCGTCGCTCAAGCTCAGGATGCGAGTGAAAGTGCTGCGCAAGCTAGTCGTCGCTTGACCTTGGAGTTCGCAGAGAGTATGAACATTCAACGCGATTTGGTTTATAAGGAACGGGATCGGTTGATCAGGCTGGACAGACGTTTGGATGGACTGATCGAGAAAATTGCTCGGGAAGTGTTTGCCCAAGTGGCTAAAAATAAAAAGTATCAAGACCCGATTGCCTTCTATCACTATATTTTAGATCATATCAGTTATCAGGTTAATCCTGCTCAGATCCATCAAGCCTTTCCTTCCAAGCAGGCAAAAGAGGATTTCCTCTGGGAGCTAGCCCGCTCGGAGTTGCTTGCTAAATATCAAAGGCTGGAATCCGATGAGGTAATTGCTCAGTTTCAACGGATGGTGCTCTTAAAAGCTATTGACGAAAATTGGGTGGAACAAGTGGATTATTTGCAACAATTACGTGTGGCCTTGTCTGGTCAGTACGCCAGTCAAAAGAATCCACTGGTCGAATTTTACCAAGAAGCCTCTTTATCTTTTGATCGGATGAAGGCTTTGGCAAAAGAGCAGATGGTTCGCAATCTCTTACTCAGTCGAGTAGAAATCAATACAAAAGGGGAAATTGTCCTGTATTTCCCATAAAAGAGGATTTATGACAGTATACAATATCAATCTTGGGATTGGATGGGCCAGTAGTGGCGTCGAGTATGCACAAGCCTATCGGGCCAAGTTGCTAAGACAGATCCAAGAACCTGCAAAATTTATTTTTATGGATATGATATTAGCAGACAATATTCAACACTTAACAGAGAATATTGGATTTAAAGACCATGAAATCATATGGATCTACACCCATTTTACGGATATCAAAATTGCACCAACCACTTATACGGTGGATCAAGTCCTGGCTAGGTTCGCTGGGAAGCCAACGCGAGAAGAGACCACAGGGAAGGTGAAGCGCTATTTCTATGAAGACCAAGACAGTTTTTTGACCTGCTATCTTCGGGACGAAAAGAGTCCCTATGTAGAGCGCTGTGAGTATGTTTCCAGAGGGATTCTAGTCAGAAAAGACTACTTTTCCTATACTCGCTACTGTACAGAGTACTTTATCCCTAAAAATAATCAAGCCGACTTGATTGAACGACGTTTCTACAATGAAGATGGAAGTGTGGCCTATCGGATGCAGTTGGCAGATGGTCAGGAGATTTACCGTTTTCCAGATCGTTATCTCCTGGGTCGGCAGGAATTGATCCGCTACTTTATGCAAAGTCTCAACTTGACCAAACAAGATCTGGTGATTTTGGATCGGGAGACTGACATCGGCCAACCTATTTTTGAAGAGGCCCAAAAAGCTCGTCTAGGAGTCGTGGTCCATGCGGAGCACTATAGTGTCAATCATACCGATGATCAATATATTTTGTGGAACAATTATTACGATTACCAATTTACCAATGCGGACAAGGTGGACTTCTTTATTGTCGCAACCGATCGGCAAAAGGAAGTTTTAGCAGCGCAGTTCGCCAAATATACCCCTCATGCTCCTGTTATTTACACCATTCCGGTAGGAAGTCTCGCCAGTCTACCGCAAAACGACTCTCGGAAACCTTTTTCTCTGATGACTGCTTCGCGTCTGGCGACAGAAAAACACATCGACTGGTTAGTTCGAGCAGTTGTCGAAGCAAAAAAAGAGCTACCGTCCCTTTCTTTTGATATTTATGGAAAAGGCGGAGAGGAAGGTAAGTTGCAATCACTGATTGAAGAGTTAGGAGCGACGGACTATATCCAGCTCAAAGGCCATATGGACTTGACCGATATTTACAAAGATTATGAAGTCTACCTGTCGGCTTCTACCAGTGAAGGCTTTGGCCTGACCTTGATGGAGGCCATTGGTTCTGGTCTTCCGATCATTGGCTTTGATGTGCCTTATGGCAATCAGAACTTTGTTAGAGATGGGGGGAAATGGCTACCTGCTTCCGACTGAACCAGACCAGGTTGTGGACAGGATAGCGAGGTCCTTTGCTGAAATGATCTGCTTGCTATACCAGAGCCAAAAGATGCCATCCATGCGTCAAGCATCTTATGCGCGTGCAGAAGATTTTCTAACCAGTAAGGTTGAAAAAGCTTGGTCTCAATTGATTGAGGAGGTGACCCATGCTGAACGTATTTGATCGGTTTTCGCGTGAAAGCCAAGATCTGCTCTATTCTTTACAAAGAGCAGGTTACACGCATCCAACGATCGTCTTGGAACCGAATGGCTTTTTACCTGATGGAGTAGAGTCGCCCTTTCTTTACTTTTTAGGTCAACCGACAGGTGAAAAACGGGGGCGCTTCTTTAACGAAATTTTAGTCCCTGATTTTTGGGAAATCACTGGTGATGCATCTGGTGGACGGATTTCCTACTACGGCCAAGAAAAAGCACGCATCTATTACCAAGATGCTACTCATAAACGAATCGTCGAACGGGTAGAGTGGTTCCATCAAGAGGGACAAGTAAGCACAGTGGATTACTATGATCAGTACGGTCGAAAAATAGCGGTGACCACTTGTGATGGTCAGGGCAATCCCTTGTTAACCACCTACTTTGAAGAAGAGATGGAACGCCTAACAGAAAATCATCAAACAGGTGATCTGATTTTGACGCTGGATCATGAGCCCATGCGGATTTTCAAAAATCGACTAGCTTTCTACGTCTTTTATGTCCAATACCGAGGATTTGCTCTAGATCAAGTGCTCTTTAATACGCTGGCTCAGTCTTTTGCTTTGAGCTTGCAACTTGGCAAAATGGGACTGGTAGGCCGGGATGTCTTGGTTTGGCAAGAGCCATTACAGGATAGTCTGCCAGGCAATATGCAACTGATCCTCAATAGTCCAGAGATACGGACGAAGAAGATTTTCATCCCTCAAAGGGGGACCTATCGCCGTGCCCTAGAGTTGGTATCACCAGAGCAAAAGGCCTTTTTTGCCCCTCTTGGTTATATCTATGATTTTGCTGTCAAAGACGATATTCGTAAGGACGCTTTTGTGCTAACCAATTCGGATCAGATTGAAGCCTTGCCTTATTTGCTAGAGCACTTACCGGATGTGACCTTCCGAATTGCTGCTGTGACAGAAATGTCACCGGAACTCATGTCTCTGGTCCGCTACCCCAATTTGGTCTTGTATCAGAATATTAGCCAGAAACGGATCAAGGAGCTTCTTCACCAGTCCAGTATCTATCTAGATATCAATCATTTTGGGGAGGTACAGGGAATTGTTCGTAAGGCCTTTGAGCACCAACAGCTGATCCTTGGCTTTGAACAGACCTTACATGACCCGCCTTATCTTGCTCAAGAAAATGTCTTTAGGCAAGGAGAAAAAGACGAACTCGTGGCACGCATCAAAGAAGTTTATCAATCAATAGAGCACTACCGACACGCAGTTTCAAATCAAATTGCACAGTCTAACGCGATTGAACAGGAAGAGTTCCGTTTGAGATTCCAAGAAGGGATAGGTGATAGAGATGTCTGACCAGAAGAAGGACTTGTTTTATAAAGAGGTAGAAGGACGGATGAATGCGCTGAAGCGACGATCCGCAGAAAAAGAAAAAGCAACGCGTTCAGAAAACGTCAACCTGACTTTAAATGTCGTCATCGGCCTCGTTATCTTGTTGGGGGTGTTGCTCACCCTTTTCCGAGTATTTGGAGGCTAAGATGGAAATGCTATTTGTGGTACTGATTTTTCTTCTATCGATCAGTCTAATTTTGTTGGTGATGTTTCAACCTCGTCAACAACAATCGCTGTCAACAGATGCGACCAGTAACCTAGGGAAGCCAAGCTATTGGCTAGCCCGTCGAGGGATCAAACTAGCGACGCTGATCGTTAGTGTTCTCTTCTTTTTAACCTTGTTTATCTATCTGCTCCTTGCACGGGTTTAGAAGGATAGGAAGGACCTTTTTCTTGAAGTAGCGGCTTTGAATGAGAGCAGAAGTGGGATCGGCATGTCTCAATCTTTTCTTCCTGGTGATAACTATTTTTTATGGAAGGTATATGAAATATATATTTTTCAAGCTTCCATTTCTATGATAGACTAAGTGTCACCAAGAGAAAAAGAGGTACATTTATGACAACATTCCAGATTCATACAGTTGAGACAGCACCGGAAGAGGTAAAAGAGGTTCTTGAAACCGTTCAAAAAGATAATAACGGCTACATTCCGAATCTCATCGGTCTTTTAGCAAATGCACCGACAGCTTTGGAAGCTTATCGTACAGTCGGTGCGATTAACCGCCGCAACAGTTTGACACCAGTTGAACGTGAAGTGGTCCAAATCACTGCAGCGGTGACCAATGGTTGTGCCTTCTGTGTGGCAGGTCATACAGCCTTTTCGATCAAGCAAATCCAAATGAACGATGACCTTCTTCAAGCCCTTCGCAATCGTACTCCAATCGAAACTGATCCGAAATTGGACACCTTGGCTAAATTCACCCTAGCAGTGATCAATACCAAGGGGCGCGTTGGAGATGAAGCCTTAGCTGAATTTTTGGAAGCAGGTTATAGTCACCAAAATGCTTTGGATGTGGTTCTAGGTGTGAGTCTAGCTAGTCTCTGTAATTATGCCAATAACCTAGCCAACACACCCATCAATCCAGAATTGCAACCCTACGCGTAACCGAAAAAGCTTGTGCGTGACATGATGGAGTTGAGCTTAACAATAAGGAAATGAGAAGTAGCTTTTATGCCTACTTCTTTTTTTGATATGCTTCCTTCTCTTTTATGGTATACTGAAAGCGATAAAATGATTGGAGATCAAGATGAAAAAGATTCCTTTAGCATTTTCAGGCTGCCTGTTAGGTTTAGCAGGGGCTGGAAACCTTCTGTCTGATACCTTCCCAGTTCTGGCTCATTTCTTCAGTTTGACGGGTTTGATCCTATGGGTTTTCTTTTTATGTCACCATCTGATCTACTGGTCAGAAACCAAGATTGAACTACAAGAACCGGCCCTTCTATCTGGGATGGCGACCTTCCCCATGGCTGGGATGATTCTATCGACTTATCTCTTGCGACTCTTTCCGACATTTGGAGGACTCGCCCAGGCAGTTTGGTGGACTGCTTTCCTCTTAGATTGTGGCTTGATCTTCTACTTTACCAAGACCCATATATTGGCAAAACCGAGAGCCAATGCCACCCCTAGTTGGACCGTTCTTTATGTGGGGATTGCTGTTGCTGCCTTGACCTACCCAGTGGTAGGAGTGGTTGAGCTGGCCTATCTGACTCTTGGATTTGGCTTTGTCTTAACCTTGATTCTTTACCCATTGATCTATCAGGGGTTGAAAACCGCCCCTTTACCGAGCCACTTATTAGGGCAAGAAGGGATTTATTGTGCCCCCTTTTCTCTTCTGTTAGCGGCCATGGTTCGTGTGGGTGGAGCCAGTCTACCTGTTTGGCTGTTATCCATCATGGTCGGACTCTCGCAAGCTTTTTATTTCTTCGTTTTAACGCGTCTGCCTAAAATGTTAAAAGAGGGCTTTCAACCAGCCTTTTCAGCCTTAACCTTCCCAACGGTCATCACAGCTACCTCCCTGAAAATGGCTCAAGGCCTATTGCACAGTTCTCTGTTAAGGCCCCTTGTCTGGTTAGAGACCATTCTGTGCCTAGCCATTCTTGTGTCCGTGCTTGTAGGCTTTGTGACTTACAGAAAAGGGGAGAACGAGCGTTCCAATAGAAACTAGAGGTCAGAGACGGTTGTCTCGACCTTTTTTGGTTCACTTTCTAATTGAATCCTAAGAATGATTATGGTAAGATGCAATAAATCATTTTTAGTCTCCCTCGAAAGGAATGTATGAAATTTATAAAGACAAAGGCCAAGCTCTTTTATCCACTTTTACTACTGGTCTTCTATATCTTAGTTCGGCCACAATTTCGCGAGTTAGCCCAACTAGTCAGCAACCAAGTTGGCCAGGCCCTTAGCTATTTTTGGACCCTTCTCTTTTTAGAGGCAGGTTATTTGATGCTTGTTTTTTCATTGGTAAAGAAGTATAGTCCACGTACGGTCTTTCAGTGGGCGAAGAAGAAACAATTCTTTCCCGCTATCTACGCAACTATATTCTCCAGTTGTGCCATCTACTGGCTGGACTACTTTCTCAGTGGGTTCACCAAAGGACGTCTAGCTATTTATCACTCTTTTCCGGTGACCGTAGAAGCCTTAGGATCTCTCATCCTCTTTGTCCTAGTGGTCATCATCCGACCGATGACCGTGGAATTGATCTTCCGTGGAGCGCTTGTCCAAGCCTATTTTAAAAAATGGCCCTTCTATGCGAGTGTATGGGCGCCAGCTCTTATCTATAGTGGACTTCAATTCCTTCACCATCCCTTTACTGTTTTGAGTTTTTTGATCTATACCATCCCCGCCCTGATTTTTGGATTATTGAATGAAAAGACGGACTCCTTGTATTATCCTATCCTTGCTCATATCGGCTTGAACTTCATTTATAGCTTACCCATCATCTTATCAACCATCCAGCATCTCTTCTCCTAGTCGTTTTAACGGCACTGGAGGAGGCTTCAAACCAAGGGCCAGAAGGTCGTTGGTTTTTTTTGAAATTATGGTATAATAGAATAAATTTAAAAGAGGGAGTGGGAGTTTGAGAAAAAGCTATCGTGTCAAGCGAGAAAAAGATTTCAATGCCATTTTTAAAAGCGGCAAGAATTGTGCAAATAGAAAATTTGTCATCTACCGTTTGCCACAAGAGCAGCCCCATTTCCGTGTCGGCTTATCCGTGAGTAAAAAACTAGGAAATGCTGTGACACGCAACCGAATCAAGCGCTTGATTCGTCATGTTTTAATGAAGCACCAGGATCATCTTGTAGCAGATGATTTTGTTGTGATTGCTCGAAAGGGAGTTGAAGAACTGGATTTTGATCAGGTCGAAAAAAATCTAGTCCATGTATTAAAATTAGCGCAAGTCTATCGTCAGGAAAAGGTAATTACGTGAAAAAAAGAAACTAAAAAGTAGCTAGCTTACTCGGAGGGGCCCTCCTTTTATTAACAGCCTGTGGAACGTCTGAAGTGACTTCCCAATCATCAGGAGTTTGGGAAAAATTCGTTTACTTCTTTGCAGAAGTCATTCGTTTCCTTTCTATCGGAGGAAACATCGGAGTCGGGATTATCCTCTTCACTCTCTTGATTCGGACCATTCTTTTACCAGTTTTCCAATACCAAATGACCTCCTCACGCAAAATGCAGGAGATTCAGCCACTTGTAAAAGAAATCCAGGCCAAGTACCCTGGGAAGGATTTGGAAAGCCGTACTCGCATGTCAGAAGAAATGCGGGCCCTCTACAAAGAAAAAGGTGTCAAGACTTCCTCTGCCTTCTTGCCATTACTTGTACAAATGCCAGTCTTGATGGCCTTGTTCCAAGCCTTGAGTCGGGTTGAATTCCTAAAAGTAGGTCATTTTCTTTGGCTGGATATGAGCGCAACAGACCCAACCTTTATTTTGCCAGTTTTGGCAGCCGTCTTCACCTTCTTTAGTACCTGGTTGAGCAACAAAGCCATGCCAGAAAAAAATGGTGGAATGACAGCCATGATGTATGCGATGCCCGTGATGATTTTCTTCTTCGCTATGTACTCAGCCAGCGGGGTTGCTCTCTACTGGGTAGTTTCCAATGCTTACCAAGTTGGGCAAACTTACCTATTGAACAATCCATTTAAGATTATTGCGGCGCGTGAAGCAGAGCAACAGGCAATCAAAGATCTAGAAAAACAAAAACGACGTGCATTTAACAAAGCACAGAAAAAGAAAAACTAAGAAGGAGTTTGACAGATGGTCCAATATACAGGAGTCAATGTTGAAGAAGCCATTCAAAATGGTTTGAAAGAATTAGATATCCCGCGCATGAAAGCACATATTACTGTCGTTTCTCGTGAAAAGAAAGGGTTCCTCGGTCTCTTTGGTAAGAGGCCAGCTGTGGTAGACATCGAACCAATTGCAGAAACTACAGTGACAAAAGCCAATCAACAAGCTGTTAAGGGAGTTCCTGAGGAAATTAATGCTCAAAACGAACCTGTCAAGAGTGTCAGTGAAGAGACTGTTGATTTGGGGCGCGTGGTAGCAGCGATTAAAAAAGTTGAAGAAGAAGGCCAAGAAGTTTCTGAAGAAGTGAAGGCTGAGATTCTCAAACATGAGAAGGCTCCTGAAACCATTCTTGAAGAACAGGGTCATGGAGAGATTCTCGATTCAAGTCTTAACGAAGCTGAGTCACGCCAAACGTCTGATTTTGCTGACTTGGGCATTGAAGTAGAAGAAAGCTATGACATTGAAAAGGTTGTCTCTGATGTCACTGCCTATGTTCAAACAGTTATTGATGAAATGGATGTCGAAGCTAGCATCTCAAGCAGCTACAACCGTCGCACCATCAATATGCAGATTGATACCAATGAGCCAGGCCGTGTCATTGGCTACCACGGAAAAGTTCTCAAGGCCCTTCAATTGTTGGCACAGAACTACCTTTACAATCAGTATTCTAAGAATTTCTACATTGCGATCAACGTTAATGATTATGTTGAACACCGTGCAGAAGTCCTTCAAAGCTATGCGCAAAAATTGGCAAGTCGTGCTCTAGAAGAAGGTCGAGCGCAACATACAGATCCAATGTCTAATAGTGAACGCAAAATCATCCACCGCATCGTATCGAAAATGGATGGAGTCACCAGCTATTCTGAAGGAGAAGAACCAAATCGTTACGTTGTCGTCGATATTGAAGGTTAATCTGCCATCAAAAAAGGAAGATTTCAAAAGGGAGAGAGGGGTGTAAGCTTGCTCTCTCCTTTTCTATTTGGGAAAGGAAGACCAAAATGTATAGTAAGATGAGAGACTTTTTGAATTGTCAGGGGATCAAGTACCTAGCCCCTGCTAAAGCTGGTGAGGATGCAGAGCGAATGGTAGAGTATCGCGAGTTAGGGCAAGAAGCTCGGCAGGAATTCACCCACTTGGTCAGTCAATTTCAGAAGCACTTTCCGCATTTAAAACAAGATCGGACCAGTCAGTGGATGAATCAAGCCCAAATCCTTCGCCCTCATTTTTGGGCTTATCTCCAAGGAGAGGGAGAGATCACGGATCCGATGTTTGCCTTGCGACTTTATGGTGATGCGAAGGACTTTGGTGTGTCCCTGGAAGTAAGTTTTATCGAACGCAAGAAGGATGAGGAGAGTCTACAAAAGCAGAACCGCGTTTTAACTCTTCCGGTTTTTTTCGCCAGATCTATTACTTCGCCCAAATAGAAGGTGTCAGTCAACGATTCCAAGGGACAGAAGCCAATCGCCAGAGACTTCTCAAAAGGTGTGGAAACTGGCCAGGTCCGAAAGGTCTTGGTAAAAGTCGATGTCAATCTATCGCAAGCGACGAGTCGAGATGCCATTCTTGAGGAATTAAAAAAAGGAATGGCTAGCTTGCTTCCCTACTATGAAGCGACTCGTCAAAGGATAGAAGGAGATGCCCAATAAAAGCGGTATCATTGAACCTGCCCCAACAAATTTTTCATAGCTATTGACAAACAGACGTGAATCAGATAGAATAGTAAAGTATGTTTAGTAACTGATCACATTATAGCCGGCTAAACGAATACAAAATCTATGAGGAGGTATTCATCGTGAAACGTACTTATCAACCAAGTAAACTTCGTCGTGCGCGCAAACATGGTTTCCGTCACCGTATGGCAACTAAAAACGGTCGTCGCGTATTGGCAGCTCGTCGTCGTAAAGGACGCAAAGTTTTGGCTGCGTAATTCAGATAAAAAACTAAAAACCAGTAGAAACTCGAGACTACTGGTTTTTGTTTTGCTAAAAGTGTATTCAGCTAGGCTTTCTGTTATAATAGAGTGAGAAAAATCGAAGAAAAGGATCCATATGCAGATTTTTGATACCCATACTCACCTCAACGTTGAAGAGTTTGCAGGGAGAGAAAAAGAGGAATTAGAACTAGCTAAAGAGCTGGGAGTCTTTGCCCACAATGTTGTTGGCTTTGACAAACCAACCATCGAACGAGCAATAGCCTTGGCCGACCAGTACCCAGAAGTTTATCTCACACTTGGTTGGCATCCCACTGAGGCGGGCGACTATAGTCCTGAGGTAGAGGCTTATCTAGTGGAGCAGTTGAAACATCCTAAAGTTGTCGCCTTAGGAGAAATCGGCCTGGACTACCACTGGATGACGGCACCAAAAGACGTTCAAGAAAAGGTTTTTCGTCGTCAGATCCAACTGTCTAAGGATTTGGACTTGCCTTTTGTAGTGCATACGCGTGATGCTCTCGAAGACACTTATGCCATTATCAAGAGTGAAGGAGTGGGTCCACGCGGTGGGATCATGCATTCTTTCTCCGGAAGCTTAGAGGAAGCCAAGCGCTTCATGGATCTGGGAATGATGATTTCCTTCTCAGGTGTAGTGACGTTTAAGAAGGCGACAGATGTCCAAGAAGCAGCAGCTGGCCTTCCGCTCGATAAGATCTTGGTTGAGACAGATGCCCCTTATCTGGCACCAGTTCCTAAGCGGGGCCGGGAAAATAAAACAGCCTACACCCGCTATGTAGTGGATCATATTGCAACACTACGTGGTTTGACGACAGAGGAAGTAGCTCAAGCCACCTATGACAATGCGAGAAAGGTATTTGGCCTTGACTGAGAAAAGAAAAATACCAGAAGTGATTGTTGTTGAAGGCAAGGACGATACGGCCAATCTGAAACGCTATTATGAGGTGGATACCTATGAGACACGTGGATCCGCCATTAATCAAGATGACCTAGAACGAATTGCCACCTTGCAGGAGTTGCGTGGAGTCATAGTTTTTACGGATCCGGATTACAATGGGGAGCGCATTCGTAAGATCATCATGCAAGAAATTCCGCAGGCCAAGCATGCCTTTTTAAATCGTGGCGAAGCAGTACCCAAATCTAAGACCAAGGGGCGTTCTCTGGGAGTGGAGCATGCCAGCTTTTGAAGACTTAGAAAAAGCCCTAGCTGGACTGGTGGGCTCCTATGAAGATGAGCATTTCTTTGATATTACCAAGTCAGATCTGATGCGACTCGGCCTGCTGATGGGCAGTGACAGTCGCAAACGACGGGAATATCTAGGAGAAGCCTTGCGCATCGGCTACTGCAATGGCAAACAACTGCTCAAACGCTTGGAGTTGTTTGGGATTTGTTTGGCCCAAGTAGAAGAAACGATGGCTAGTTATTAAAAAAAGAGATAGAGGTGGAAGATGGGATTGTTCGACCTGTTTACAGATAAGAAAAAAGTGATAGGCTTTTCTTTGGAGAATGTTCAAGCAGAACATCAAAAGAATCCACGGCATTTTTTGATTCCAAGTCAAGAAGAAATCAACCAATTGAAGCTTGGAGATCAGGTTCGCCTTATCTTTGTGCTGGATACAGTCTTGGAGAATGGGTGTCGAGCAGAGCGTATGTGGGTCGAACTCACTGAAATCCGCGATGGGAAGTTCAAAGGACGTTTAACCAATCAACCGGCTTATATTACCTCCATCCAGCTTGGAGATGAGCTGGAATTTGCCCAGGAACATATCGCAAGCCTGATGGTTCCTCCGCTGAATCTTGATACGCAAAAAGGGGCCATGATTACCAAGGATTGCTTCCTACGACGTGAGATTAATTGGGCGATTCACGATGTACCCTCATCATCCACAAGATAGTGGTTGGCAGTTCTTTACAGGTTATGAGTCTCAGGAAGACTTTGGACGATCCATCTAAGATCACCATTATCAGTCTTGAAGACGCCTTGGAAATGGAGCCCTTTGTTGGAAACCGTCTTAGATAAGAACGGGGAAGCTTATGTCTACCAAGCGGAGCAGAATGCCTTTGTGGAAGACTGTTAGACTAGCCTGCGAGAAAAAAAAGAGATGAGTATGTCTCACACTAAACGGATTAGAAAAAGAGAAAAAAATGAGAATTGCAGATTATAGCGTGACCAAGGCAGTGCTGGAGCGTCACGGTTTTACCTTTTAAAAAAATCCTTCGGTCAGAAACTTCTTGACTGATACCAACATCCTTCAAAAAGATTGTGGATACGGCTGAGATTGATAAGCAAGTCAATGTCATCGAAATCGGTCCCGGAATTGGAGCTTTGACTGAGTTTTTGGCAGAAAATGCCGCAGAAGTCATGGCCTTTGAGATTGATGATCGCTTGGTTCCTATCTTAGCGGATACTTTGCGGGATTTTGACAATGTCACGGTTGTCAACCAAGACATCCTCAAGGTAGACCTCAACCAGTACATCGCAGAGTTCAAAAATCCAGAGCTTCCGATCAAGGTAGTGGCTAACCTTCCTTATTACATCACGACTCCCATCCTTATGCACTTGATCGAATCCAAGATTCCTTTCCAAGAATTTGTGGTCATGATGCAAAAAGAGGTGGCAGATCGCATTTCAGCCGAACCTAATACCAAGGCTTACGGGTCTTTGTCCATTGCAGTCCAATACTATATGACCGCTAAGGTAGCCTTTATCGTGCCTCGCACCGTCTTTGTGCCAGCGCCAAACGTTGATTCTGCCATCCTCAAGATGGTGCGTCGCCCAGAACCAGCAGTGGCAGTCAAGGATGAAGATTTCTTCTTCTCTGTCAGCAAGGCTAGCTTTGTCCACCGTCGCAAAACGCTTTGGAACAACTTGACCAGTCGCTTTTGGCAAGACCGAAGAAATCAAAGCCAAATTAGAAGCCGGGATCCAAGCAGCTGGATTGAAACCATCTGTACGAGGAGAAGCACTTAGTTTAGAAGACTTCGCCCGTTTGGCTGACGGACTTCTAGAAGCCGGGATCAAATAATAGAAAAGACATGAGATATGAAGCTCATGTCTTTTTGAATGATGGAAGGAAAGGACGGGATTTGAACCCGCGCGTGAAGAAAAATCCACTTGCCGGATTTCGAGTCCGGTGCCGTACCGAGCTGGGCCACCTTTCCAAGATGCGGAGAAAGGGATTTGAACCCTCACGCCCGAAGAGGGCACATGCGCCTGAAGCATGCGTGTCTGCCGTTCCACCACCTCCGCATAGTTCTATTATACTCTTTTTAAAAAAGAAAATGCCAAGAAAAAAATAGTAACAGAATTTATATAGTGATTCTGTACTGAGTCTTAAGGTAATATAGAAATTCTAATATATATAGAATTTAAGGTTCGCAAGCGTTATCGTATATTTTTTGATATAATGGTAGTATTAACTTTAAAGGAGTGCCAGTTGCAAGGAACGATTGTTAAAGCCTTGGCCGGTTTTTATTATGTGGAGTGCGAGGGAGAAATTTACCAAACACGCGCCCGAGGAAATTTCCGGAAAAAGGGACAAACTCCCTATGTTGGAGATAAGGTAGAATTTTCAGCTGAAGAAAATTCGGAAGGCTATATTTTAAAAATATTCCCAAGAAAGAATAGCTTAGTCCGCCCACCCATTGTGAATATAGATCAGGCTGTCGTCATCATGTCTGCCAAAGAGCCGGATTTTAATGTTAATTTATTGGACCGCTTTTTAGTCCTCTTGGAACAAAAAGTGATTCATCCGATTGTCTATATTTCAAAAATGGACTTACTAGAAGATCCAGCTCAGATGCTTCCTTTCCAGGAAGTCTATCGCAAAATGGGCTATGACTTTGTCACGGACAAGGAAGAGCTCTTGCCTCTCTTGAAGGATCAGGTGACGGTCTTTATGGGCCAAACAGGAGTGGGGAAATCCACCCTCTTGAATACCTTGGCTCCGGAGTTGGAACTAGAGACAGGAGAAATCTCCGACAGTCTTGGACGCGGCCGCCATACGACGCGAGCTGTCAGCTTTTATGATCTCAATGGGGGCAAAATTGCGGATACCCCTGGCTTCTCCTCTCTAGATTATGAAGTCGATAATGCGGAAGATCTCAATCATGCTTTTCCAGATATCGCCAAGGTGAGCCAGGCTTGCAAGTTCCGTACTTGTACCCACACACATGAACCATCCTGTGCCGTCAAGCCTGCTGTCGAGGAAGGGATCATAGCTTCCTTCCGCTATGAGAATTACTTACAGTTTTTGAGCGAGATCGAAAATAGGCGAGAAACCTACAAAAAAGTATCGAAAAAATTACCCAAATAAGGAGACCTGAAGAATATGAAAACAAACAAATTAGCCCCTTCTATTTTGAGTGCAGATTATGCAAATTTTGAAAGTGAATTGAAGAAATTGGAAGCATCTGGTGCAGAGTACGCTCACATCGATGTGATGGACGGCCACTTTGTGCCTAATATCAGCTTTGGTGCTGGTGTAGTTGCTAGTATGCGTCCTCACAGCAAGCTAGTGTTTGACTGCCACTTGATGGTTACCAATCCTGAGCAACATATCGAAGAGTTTGCGCGTGCCGGGGCAGATATCATTAGCATTCACGTCGAAGCGACTCACACATCCATGGGGCCCTTCAAAAAATTCGTTTGGCAGGGGTCAAACCAAGTGTGGTCATCAATCCAGGAACCCCTGTTGAAAGTATCCAACACATCTTGAACTTGGTAGATCAAGTACTTGTCATGACTGTCAACCCAGGATTTGGTGGGCAAGCCTTCCTGCCAGAAACTATGGATAAGATTCGTCAATTGGTTCAATTGCGTGAAGAAAAAGGCTTGGATTTCGATATTGAAGTCGATGGGGGAATTGATGATAAGACGATTCACGCCGCGAAAGAAGCAGGGGCAAACGTCTTTGTAGCAGGTTCCTATGTGTTTAATGGAGATGTGAATGAACGAGTTCAAACCCTTCGAGCAGCCATCCAAGACTAAGGTTGCGATTGTAGCTGGAGGCCGAGTGGAAACCATTCCGCTAGACTTGGATGTTTATGTCGGGGTGGATGCAGGCTGCCTTTTCCTATTAGAGCAAGGATTGGAACTTACTTTAGCAGTTGGAGATTTTGACTCGGTCGAGCCAGAAGAATTTCCAGAGTATTCAATCTGCGGCTCACGAAATTACGGACTTCGGTAGCAGAAAAAAATGATACGGATCTGGAATTGGCGATTAAGGAAGTGTTAGAACGTTGGCCTCAAGCGGACATTCTAGATTTTTGGAGCCTTTTGGTGGTCGCCTGGATCACCACTTGGCCAGCGTTTTTTTGCCCAGCGATCCAGAGATTGCACCCTTTATGTCGCAACTTTACTTGATGGATCAACAAAATTATCTCTGCTATCGTCCAGCAGGCCGCCATACCATTCTGCCTATAGCAGGCTATACCTATGTAGCTTTTATGCCAGTTGAGGGAGCTTCCATCCAGATTGAAGGAGCTAAGTATCCCTTAAATCAGACCAATTATTTTAAAAAGGCTATTTATGGTTCCAACGAGTTTATCAATCAGCCGATTACCTTAACCATTGATCGAGGCTACGCCCTTATCATTTATAGCAAGGATGGGAAATAAGATGGAAATAATCCTTTTTGTATTAGGAGTGGAAATCTTGTCTTGCTCTTCTTGCTCTACCAGCAACGGGACAGCTGATAACAAACAGGTCCGTGACTTACTGGAGGACCAAGAAGATCATCTTTCGGATCAGCTGGATTACCGATTTGAGAGAGAGCGACAAGCTCAGCAAATCACTGGCCAGCAGATAGAGATGGCGATTAGTGACCGTCTTATGGAATTACGGACAGAAATGCATCAGCAAACGACTGCTTTACGAGCAGAACTTGCTGAGAATTTTCACTAAAAACCGAGACAAAAACGGACGAGCGGATGCAACAGATTCAAGCTTCCAATGATTTGCGGTTGGAGCAGATGCGTCAAACGGTCGAAGAAAAAGTTGGAAAAAAACCTTGCATAGTCGTCTTCAAACCTCTTTTGAGACGGTCTCCAAACAATTGGAGTCGGTCAATAAAGGTCTTGGGGAAATGCAGACGGTCGCTAGAGATGTGGGAAGTCTCAATAAGGTTCTTTCTAACACGAAAACCCGTGGGATTATGGGAGAACTCCAACTCGGCCAGATCATCGAAGATATCCTAACTCCCGCCCAATACGAGAGAGAGTTTGTAACAGTCCCCCATTCCAGCGAACGTGTCGAGTATGCCATCAAGATGCCTGGTCAGGTCAGAGGGGAATACGTCTATCTGCCAATCGACTCTAAGTTTCCTCTGGACGGTTATTACCGACTGGAAGAAGCCTATGAAAGTGGGGAGAAAGAGGAGATTGAACGGTGTCGCAAACTCCTATTGGCTAGTATCAAACAATTTGCTAAGGACATTCATCAAAAATACCTCTATCCACCTGCCACTACTAATTTTGGGATTCTCTTTTTACCGACGGAAGGGCTCTATTCAGAAGTGGTCCGCGACCCAGCCTTCTTTGATCGCCTCCGAAGAGAGGAGCAGATCGTCGTCGCGGGGCCAAGTACGCTTTCAGCCTTGTTGAATTCCCTATCGGTTGGATTTAAGACCCTGAATATTCAACGAAGTGCGGATGATATTAGCAAGGTCCTTGCATCCGTCAAGACGGAGTTCCAAAAATTTGGAGGCGTTTTAGAAAAGACCCAACGGCAGTTGAAGCATGCCTCTGGCAACATTGATGACCTCTTAAACCGAAGAACAAATGCTATCGAGCGCACACTCCGAAACATTGAAACGTCAGAGAATCTAGATATAGCAAGTCTATTGAATTTAGAAGATGGAGAAGATGATGGTCAAAATTAATCAAATGAAAAAAGACGAATTGTTTGAAGGTTTCTACCTCATTAAGTCAGCAGATCTTCGTCAGACACGTGCTGGAAAGAATTATCTTGCCTTTTGTCTTCCAAGATGAGACAGGCACGATCGAAGGAAAAATTGTGGGATGCTCAGCCACATAATGTGGAGCAGTTCCAAGCTGGGTCGCGTCGTTCATATGAGTGGCCGTCGGGAAATTTACAACAATACGCCCCAGGTCAATCAGTTGACCTTGCGGTTGCCTCAAAGCGGGGGAGCCATCAAATCCAGCAGACTTTTAAGGAAAAAGCCTCCAGTAAATCCAGTCGATTTGAAAGGACTACCTATCGGGGATGATTTTCAAAAATAGAAAATCCAGTTTGGCAACGTGTGGTGCGGGCGCTATACAGCAAGTATGACAAAGAGTTCTACTCTTATCCTGCGGCCAAAACCAACCACCATGCTTTTGAGACAGGCTTAGCCTATCATACAGCCACCATGGTTCGTTTGGCTGAGAGCATCTCTCAGGTGTATCCTCAATTAAACCAGAGTCTCCTCTATGCCGGGCATCATGCTCCATGATCTTGCCAAGGTACTGGAGCTATCAGGGCCTGAAAATACAGAGTATACGGTTCGAGGAAACCTCATCGGGCACATTGCTCTGATCGATGAAGAAATTACCAAGGTCTTACAAGAGTTAAAGATTGACGATCAAAAAAAGAAGATGTGATTGTGTTGCGCCATGTGATTTTGAGTCACCATGGTCTACTAGAATATGGTAGCCCGGTTCGTCCAAAAAAATCATGGAAGCCGAGATCATCCATATGATTGATAACCCTAGATGCAGAAATGATGATGATGACTTCTGCCTTAGCTTTAGTAGGCCCTGGTGAGATGACCAATAAGATTTTTTTGCCTTGGACAATCGCTCCTTCTATAAGCCAAATTTAAAAAGATTCCTAATGAAACTGGCCTTTAAATAAGTCTGCTCTTAGTTTGTTAGTAAAAAAACCAAAAACGAATGTTGTGAGACTAACAATGTTCGTTTTTTGGTATAATATGGTATAATACAATAAAAAAACTATGTGGAGAGAAAATGAAGCTAAGAAGAAGTGAGCGGATGGTTGTGATCTCGAATTACTTGATTAATCATCCCTACGAATTGACGAGTTTAAATACATTTGCCGAAAAATACGAATCTGCCAAATCATCTATTTCTGAGGACATTGTCATTATTAAACGGGCCTTTGAAGAAATGGAAATTGGAAGCATTGAAACTCTTACTGGTGCAGGTGGAGGGGTCATCTTTACACCATCGATTTCGGATGCAGATTCAAAAGAAATCGTCCAAAATTTGTGCGATCAACTGTCAGAAAGTAACCGGATTTTACCAGGTGGGTATATCTACCTTTCGGATTTGCTAAGTGATCCAAAAATCTTAAATAATATCGGGCGCATTATTGCCAAGGCCTTCCGAGATCAAAAAATCGATGCAGTCATGACGGTGGCCACTAAGGGTGTCCCATTAGCAAACGCGGTAGCCAATGTCTTAAATGTTCCTTTTGTCATTGTACGACGCGATTTGAAAAAATTACAGAAGGCTCAACGGTCAGTGTCAACTACGTATCTGGTTCCAGTGGCGATCGGATTGAGAAAATGTTCCTATCCAAAACGTAGTTTGAAAGCTGGAAGCCGTGTTCTAATTGTCGATGACTTCCTTAAAGGAGGGGGAACGATCAGTGGGATGGTTAGCCTCTTAGCTGAGTTCGATTCAGAGTTGGCAGGAGTCGCTATTTTTGCGGACAATGCTTCGGCTAGAAGTAAAGATTTATTCGATCACAAGTCACTTTTACGTGTGACCAATATTGATGTAGCAGAAAAATAAAATTGATGTAGAAATCGGAAATATTTTTCGATAAGGACTAAGCTGGAGAGGGAGAAAGGAAAATGAAAAACAATTTTAGACCGTTTTGATCGTAGTCCCCTATGGCTTCGATTGGCAACGATATTCATCTTGACAGGAGTTCTTGTCGGTGGGCTTTATACGGTTCGTAAAAAATTCTGCAGACCAAGTTACAGTAGTGAAGCGAGAAACCAAAAAAACAGGTTCTCTTCCTATTAAGAAGAAAGATCCCTAAAAAAAGCCAAAGAAGAAGAGGAAGCGAAAAATCGCTGAAGTGACTGAAAAAGCAGTTGCTCATTTTGAAACGACTGCAACTCAAGAAACCTTTAACCGCCGCCCAAAGAGGCCGTAGAAAAAAAGTGAAGGACGAAACCAAAAAAACAGGCCTTTCAAGCTCGTATTCAGTACATTGTAGACTACTATGGAATGCAAACCAAACAGAATACTCAATCAACTGATACGAATCAAGCTAGCCAAACAGGTCAACCTCAACAAGTCGTTCCAGCAGAAGTCCCTCAGTATCAGTCCAATGAGGTTCCTCAGGTTTCGAATGCTACCACACCAGCTGTAACGCAACAATCTGAACAATAATCTAGCGCGATTTTAAGAAGAAGCAATCGTGCAAAAAAGAGAAAAAAATCTTGACAGTGAAAGTGCCGCTATGTTACAATAATAGACGGTACTTTTTACTTTTGGTCTCTCAAGAGTGTACAGGGACGTGCTGACAAATGTTGCAAAAGTACACACAGATGGTAGCTGTCACCAAGTGTATCATCACCAAAAATAAAAAAATACAGGAGAATGTAGATGCCTACAATTAACCAATTGGTTCGCAAACCGCGTAAATCAAAAGTAGAAAAATCTAAATCACCAGCTTTGAACGTTGGTTACAACAGTCATAAAAAAGTTCAAACAAACGTTTCTTCACCACAAAAACGTGGTGTTGCAACTCGTGTTGGAACAATGACACCTAAAAAACCGAACTCTGCCCTTCGTAAATTCGCTCGTGTACGTTTGAGCAACTTGATCGAAGTTACTGCCTACATCCCAGGTATCGGACACAACTTGCAAGAGCACAGCGTGGTGCTTCTTCGCGGTGGACGTGTAAAAGACCTTCCAGGGGTACGTTACCATATCGTCCGTGGTGCACTTGATACTGCAGGTGTTAACGATCGTAAACAAGGCCGTTCTAAATACGGTACTAAACGTCCAAAAGCATAAGGAAAGGGGATAAAGAGAAATGAGTCGTAAAAATAGAGCTCCAAAAGCGCGATGTATTGCCAGATCCGCTTTACAATTCACAACTAGTTACTCGTCTTATCAACCGCGTTATGCTTGATGGTAAACGTGGTACAGCAGCTTCAATCGTTTACGGTGCTTTTGAGCAAATCAAAGAAGCTACTGGAAATGACGCGCTTGAAGTATTTGAAACAGCAATGGAAAACATCATGCCTGTACTTGAAGTACGTGCACGTCGTGTTGGTGGATCTAACTACCAAGTCCCAGTTGAAGTTCGTCCAGAACGTCGTACAACACTTGGACTTCGTTGGTTGGTAACCATCGCTCGTCAACGTGGTGAGCACACAATGGTTGACCGCCTTGCTAAAGAAATCTTGGATGCTGCAAACAACACTGGTGCAGCAGTTAAGAAACGTGAAGACACTCACCGTATGGCTGAAGCTAACCGTGCCTTCGCACACTTCCGCTGGTAAGATTATGATGCTAGGAACGAAAAGGATGCAAAGTGAAAATAGGAAACTGACGCAGTGTTCGATGAACACAAAGCAGTTTATCTTTTTTGCGCCGTGCCTCGCTCGGGTTCAAATCGGCTAACTAACTTTAGCCCGAGTTCAATTGAGCTCAAATCAGCTAAACCAAACAGAATAAACAATGAGAACGGGTAGGTCCTGCCTATCCGTTTTTGTTAAATCATGTTATAATAGTATAGAAATAAAAAATATAGGAGAACAAACCTCATGGCACGCGAATTTTCACTTGAAAAAACTCGTAATATCGGTATCATGGCCCACGTCGATGCTGGTAAAACAACTACAACTGAGCGTATCCTTTACTACACTGGTAAGATTCACAAAAATCGGTGAAACTCACGAAGGTGCGTCACAAATGGACTGGATGGAGCAAGAGCAAGAACGTGGTATCACCATCACATCTGCTGCGACAACCGCTCAATGGAAAGACACTCGTGTTAACATCATCGACACACCAGGACACGTGGACTTCACGATCGAAGTACAACGTTCACTCCGCGTTTTGGACGGTGCTGTAACGGTTCTTGACTCACAATCAGGTGTTGAGCCTCAAACAGAAACAGTTTGGCGTCAAGCGACTGAATACCGTGTTCCTCGTATCGTATTTGCGAACAAGATGGATAAAAATCGGTGCTGACTTCCTTTACTCAGTAAGCACACTTCATGATCGTCTTCAAGCAAACGCACACCCAATTCAATTGCCAATCGGTTCAGAAGATGACTTCCGTGGAATCATCGACTTGATCAAGATGAAAGCTGAAATCTACACCAACGACCTTGGTACAGACATTCTTGAAGAAGATATCCCAGCTGAATACCTTGACCAAGCTCAAGAATACCGTGAAAAAAATTGGTTGAAGCAGTTGCTGAAACTGATGAAGACTTGATGATGAATACCTGAAGGTGAAGAAATCACTAACGAAGAATTGAAAGCTGCTATCCGTAAAGCAACTATCAATGTTGAATTCTTCCCAGTATTGTGGGTTCTGCCTTCAAGAACAAAGGGGTTCAATTGATGTTGGATGCAGTCCTCGACTACCTTCCAAGCCCACTTGATATCCCAGCGATTAAAGGGTATCAACCCAGATACAGACGAACAAGAAGAACGTCCAGCATCTGATGAAGCACCATTTGCGCTGCTTGCCTTCAAAGATCATGACTGACCCATTCGTAGGTCGTTTGACATTCTTCCGTGTTACTCAGGTGTCTTGAACTCTGGATCTTACGTATTGAACACATCTAAAGGTAAACGTGAACGTATCGGACGTATCCTTCAAATGCACGCCAACACTCGTATGGAAATCGAAACAGTTTACTCTGGAGATATCGCAGCTGCTGTTGGTTTTGAAAGATACAACAACTGGTGACTCATTGACTGATGAGAAAAGCAAAAAGTTATCCTTGAGTCAATCGAAGTTCCAGAACCAGTTATCCAATTGATGGTTGAGCCAAAATCTAAAAGCAGACCAAGATAAGATGGGTATCGCCCTTTCAAAAATTGGCTGAAGAAGATCCAACATTCCGCGTTGAAAACAAACCCCTGAAAACTGGTGAAACAGTTATCTCTGGTATGGGTGAGTTGCACTTGGATGTCCTTGTTGACCGTATGAAACGTGAATTCAAGGTTGAAGCTAACGTTGGTGCTCCTCAAGTATCTTACCGTGAAACATTCCGCGCTTCTACACAAGCACGTGGATTCTTCAAACGTCAATCTGGTGGTAAAGGTCAGTTTGGTGATGTTTGGATCGAATTTACTCCAAACGAAGAAGGTAAAGGATTCGAGTTCGAAAATGCGATCGTCGGTGGTGTGGTTCCACGTGAATTCATCCCTGCAGTAGAAAAAGGACTTCAAGAATCTATGGCTAACGGTGTTCTTGCTGGCTACCCAATGGTTGACGTGAAAGCGAAGCTTTACGATGGATCATACCACGATGTCGACTCATCTGAAACTGCCTTCAAGATCGCTGCATCTCTTGCTCTTAAAGAAGCAGCTAAATCAGCACAACCAGCTATCCTTGAACCAATGATGCTTGTAACTATCACAGTTCCTGAAGAAAACCTTGGGGATGTTATGGGTCACGTAACTGCTCGTCGTGGACGTGTAGACGGTATGGAAGCACACGGTGCAAGCCAAATCGTTCGTGCTTATGTACCACTTTGCTGAAATGTTCGGTTACGCTACTGTCCTTCGTTCTGCAACTCAAGGACGTGGTACTTTCATGATGGTATTTGACCACTACGAAGATGTACCGAAATCAGTACAAGAAGAAATCATTAAAAAAGCTAAAGGTGAAGCATAATTTTACCGTCTAGCTAAAAGCTTTCCTCCTATGAGGAAAGCTTTTTTGATTCGAAAAGAGCTTTAGACCTCTTTCCTCATAAGAGATAGTGAAAATGAATATGAAAGTTTGTGTAATATTTCTAATCCTAATGAAATCAGTTGCATTTTAGGGGAAGAAAGTATATAATAATATTGTTGAAAGATGATTTGTAACCCTATCAAGTTACTCTTTTCACATAAAAAAATTTTTTTGATTTTCATAAGGAGGAAATCACGAATGGTAGTTAAAGTTGGTATTAACGGTTTCGGTCGTATCGGTCGTCTTGCTTTCCGTCGTATCCAAAAACGTAGAAGGTGTTGAAAGTTACTCGCATCAACGACCTTACAGATCCAGTTATGCTTTGCACACTTGTTGAAATATGACACAACTCAAGGTCGTTTCGATGGTACTGTGGAAGTTAAAGAAGGTGGATTCAGTTAACGGTAAATCGTTAAAGTTTCTGCTGAACGTGATCCAGAACAAACCGACTGAGCTAACGACGGTGTAGAAATCGTTCTTGAAGCTAACTGGTTTCTTTTGCTAAGAAAGAAGCTGCTGAAAAACACTTGCACCCAGGTGGAGCTAAGAAAGTTGTTATCACTGCTCCTGGGTGGACGACGTTAAAACAGTTGTATTTAACACTAACCACGACATTCTTGATGGTACTGAAACAGTTATCTCTGGTGCTTCATGTACTACAAACTGCTTGGCTCCAATGGCTAAAAAGCTCTTCAAGATAACTTCGGTGTTGTGAAGGATTGATGACTACCATCCACGCGTACACTGGTGACCAAATGATCCTGACGGACCACACCGTGGTGGTGACCTTCGTCGTCTCTGCGCTGGTGCAAAGCTAACATCGTTCCTAACTCAACTGGTGCCGCGAAGCTATCGGTCTTGTAATCCCAGAATTGAACGTAAATTGGACGGATCTGCACAACGCGTTCCAACCTCAACTGGATCAGTTACTGAATTGTTGCAGTTCTGAAAAGAACGTTACTGTTGATGAAGTAAATGCAACATGAGCGAGCAAAGCAGCCTAACGAATCATATGGTATACACAGAAGATCCAATCGCATCTTCAGATATCGTAGGTATGGCTTACGGTTCATTGTTTGGACGCAACTCAAACCAAAGTTCTTGATGCCGACGGTAAACAATCGTTAAAGTTGTTTCATGGCATGACAACGAAATGTCTTTGCACATCGCACTAACTTGTTCGTACTCTTGAATA
>BNJU01001261.1_pt1 | contig 149953 bp, 180 predicted proteins | sample 8539281 | NCBI WGS metagenome assembly BNJU01 (sample SAMD00202456, study PRJDB9452) | human saliva metagenome | isolation source: human saliva | place: Japan | reverse complement strand
ACTTTTGATTTTATTCCATATATAAATATGAATTCTTTTCTTTCAAGCTAATCAAGATATTGTAGCTCTATCCAAACAAAGGGTTCTTAGATAATAGCTTAATCAGAAGGGAAGTCTATACCATTCTAATTATGGACAGGATTTATTAATGACATTGACATATTTGATGTTCAGAAGCTAAGTGTTTGTGCACAATTTGGAAGTCTTTCTCAAAGATGATTTGATCCTTACACATATAGAACATGTCTTTCTGCTATAAATGATTACCATAATAGCCGAACGTCGCGCTCCCAAGAGCTAGAAACTGGGAATACAAAATCGTTATAAATGCAACAGCCTATCCACGTGATGACAATGGCTATGAAAGTTTTCGCTCGAAAAGATACATCAAGCAACTCATATATAATGATATGAGTTCTAGCCGACGTAAGAAAGATGCCTTTGGCATGAAATATGGTTCTCTAAGGCTATCTAAAAAGGAAGCTTGCGGTGGGCATAAATACATTCATGTACAGGTGGGCGGTGGTCTGAAAACGAAAAACATGAAAAGCACAGAAAGACTTACGACCGTCTGTTTAAAGTACGAACGAACAACCTTCTAAAACAATAGAAAAGCATTTTATATGTACGCTCCATCATCGATAGAAAAAAAGAATATGCCTTACCTTTTGAAAAGGCCAAAGCAATGTCACCGAACAGTTGCAAAAGCTTGGTAATGGGTGGAATTACCGATAACCCTATAAATTTTAAGAATGTTACTATGATTATGAAATATTAGTTTCCGTGTTAACCCTTATCCGTCTCTTTCAGAGAAGCATCTAGAACAGTGTGCACAACCAGATTTCGTGAGGGAGACAACTCATGGATAAAATCTTCCCTATTATATCGGTGTCTGAGACTTTACTACAAGGTATCTTAAATGGCAATGGATAAGTTGATGTTGAGAAAAGAGAACAAGATGACAGGCCAAGAAAGCTTTTCAGATACGTAACATTGACTCTCTAAAGTGAAGATGAGCATTCTTGGGAAGGTTAGCGTAAAACACAGATTGGGAGCCCAAGGATCAAATGGATGAAAAAGAGAATAAACGCATTTTTACCAACATGGCAAGAGCTACTGGAACTAACCTACAAAACACAATTATCCCTTGCCGTTCTAAAGCCTTCTGCAAATACTGTGTTGAAGCATGCGACCGAGGGAAGAAAGACGACTTGGTAAGACACCATTGAAAAATATGAAATCAAACTATCCAAACCAGCCAAATGCAAGCCGTGGACCCACCAACAGAAGAAATTGTTTGAAGAATCCAACAAAGATATAAATGACTCTTTCCGCTTCGGTAGAAAAGATACCATACAAATTCAGATATAAGTTCCTTTACTGAGGATGGGCGAACGCAATCTCATGAGTGAGGACTGGGAAATTATGCATATATATAGAAACTGCATCCAGATTTGTAAGACGAAAAGAGAGCTGCCAGCAAAGTGTCACATCCAGAAATGAAGGTATGCAAATGTGACACTTATTTCTCCTGAGGCACAACAGCGAATGGCAAAAGAAATTCACCCAATCACATCTCATTATCGGAGTTTTCGCTATCCACCCAAACATAGACAGTTAAGCCCTTGATTTTTAGAACCTGTTACTACAGATATTACATCTCTTATTACTACTGCATTCCATACTTGCTTCACTCTGCTTTAACCTGTGTTCCTCTATCTATACAGCAAAAGCTTCCCACGTTGAAAGGCGCCCTCCTCTGTAGAGAGGGACTGCAGTGAGGTCGTGTACTCACGGGAGCAAAAGAACCAAATTAATACATAGTTTTTGAAAGACGTTAATTTTCACAATCATTATAATCGATTTGTCTTTTACAGAAACGATTGATACCCTGAGTCAATCTTTTAAAAATGTCTCCATAGACATTTATGTAGAAGCTGAACCTGTCATGAAAAGATATGTTCTTATATCATTCTGTCTTAAAGCCTCGTCCTTCTGTTATTTTACTTCTCAAAGAAACGCAAAAATTGTTCATGAAGAAAACTAAAATTTGTTCGATGAACAAAATCAAAATTGTTCATGAACATTTTCAAAGAGTTCGTGAACTCTTTTTCGATTTGTTCATGAACTCTTTTTGATTGTCTTAGCAGAATCTGGAAAGACCCTTATTATCCTTCTACAACTGGACCTGGAGACTCTGTCCTTCCGCTTTCTTTTCTCTTTCTTTCCTCGCTTTTCTTTCTTCTGCGCTACTGCTCACACGTAACATCATTCAGAGTGAAATACTTCATGAAGCCAGGAACTTTATAACAGGTTTCTCAATGTGCTGTTGTGCGCAGAACTGCTCAACGCTCTCCAGCCTTGCTCTTAAACGAGGGGATCAACGCACCCATATCACCAAACCCACAATGTCGCCATTCGCCACAATCTCACGCGCGGTTTCGCTGGCAAGGTTCAACACAGCAGCCTACTTCCTGCGCATTAAAGGTTGTCGACTTAGCAATACGTGCACGAAATTACGGAAATCTCACGTTGTCTGCCCGTTGACGCGCCACGATTACAGTCTCTCCGGCCTGCTTTACAGATGTTTCAGCTTCTGTTTTCTTTCCAAGAAGAACTGGACTGGTTCTATTCGCCAGTACCATCTTTAAAGGTGGTCTCTCTCGTGATAGCTCCGTAGGCCTCGAGACCTTTAGCCCACGACGACTTGTACATGAACGATATTATACCAGCCTTGAACATTGCGCTCCATTGAATGGTCTTAATTTCTCCTTTTAGAATCTCCTGGACCCACAACCCGCGAAATCAGAGCTGTCTTCTTCCTGTCTTCACTCAGAAAGAAGCCCGGCTTCTGGCCAACCTCATCAACCTCACCTCCTAACAGAGTGGGAACCGATTAACAAATCATGGGCGATGGCATCAATCGGTTATCATCTCACATGCCCAGTGTTGCGATCATCACTGCTCTTTCCATCGTCGTCTATATCTTTATCTGATTACTCTCCTTTCCGTTAACGATATAGATGCCACAGGCTGGATTAGTCTGCACGGCGACCCTTGCAAGTCTAAACAACATTCTCTTGAGGCTGTTTCGACGTGCTGATATTCTCTATACCTGTTGGTCTGGCTGTTCTCGCCTGCATCACTGAAATCAAGAGAAAGTACTGTAGAACGGGCGATTGATTCGTTCTAGCGCAAACCTGCATGGGATGGGCTGGGCAGTAATCGATAGAAAGCTCCACCGCGTGTGCCCTTGCTTGTAGAAGCCCATACCTTGGTCACCTACTAAGCCAGCACAAAATTTCTCTTCCTGTGGCTGAGGAGACTCCTGTCTCGGTAGCTGTTCCAACGAGCAGGTTACCTGTTACGTTCTCTTCTGTTCCTGTCACATTTGCTTGGTAAACAACTCGTGCTTTGATAGCTGGACCCGCAGAGCAAAGCCCGTCTGCTTTTGGGGATAATCTGTCTGCTCCAAAGGCTTTCACATCGGCGTGGTCAGGAGTACTGATACTCCGCTCGTGGCTACCTGTGATGATATACGCCAGTGCGGCCTGTAGGAACTTGGAAATCCCTCGTTCTCTAGATAGTAGGCTGTGTAACCGGTAGAGCCACTTCTCACATCCTCCACAAGTTTGTCACATAATCCACCCAAGTGGCTGCCGGTCTGAAAACAAATGTTGGTCCAGCAGGTACATGTACTTGTGTAGTCTGTGTTCCGAAAGGAGTTGTCTCGAGAGTAAAAGGATTGTCTCCTTAATATAGACATCATGTGCTATGTTATATACTTGGTTGCCTAATTTTCCATTGAAGCTGGTATCGTCACTTTATCAGACGACCATCATGGTAGCAGTGAAAGCCATGGAAACCGACTTTCATGAATTGTAGACGGCAACACTGCAAGATCATTGAGATAGTCGGTAGTTGGATTATAATACCAATCAAGAATACACTCGTATCCAATATACTCTATCTGTGACTGTGCCAATCCATGGATTCTTTTTCACATCATAGCTCCACAAAGGAATATCCCCACCTATTTCCTTCAGTCCAGTCTAGGGAAGCCTTACCTCCTTGATACATGAGAAATGATCAGACCTTGGAACCTATTTTTAGTAATAGTAGACGAATATGAAGCCCATCTACGTGACATATCTGTATCGCTACAAGTGTATGGATGGTAGGGGGAGTCAAAGACTTAAATGTCGAATTGCTCATAGTATATATACTGGAAACCGTGCAGGTTACTCCTCCATGTGTCACCGTTGATGGGAATAATGACATCCTACAGTAGGAGAATTAATCTCACTGCACACACTTACTTGTTCACAGAAGTACCAAGCACCTTATCTGTAGCTCTGTCAGAATTTTATAAGGAATGCAACCCTTCGCACGTATTTACCGTAAAATCTGTTATTTGTGCTTGTAATTGCAAAACAAACTACAAAGTAATAATAAAGTGGATAAAAAGTTTTCATAATTTGTTCCATTATTTAATTAATATTACTGTCTTAAATCTGGTTTATCAACCAATTGTTGAGACACAGAACAAAGAAACCCTGACAGTCCTTTGTTTACTAGTTCACGGCACACTTTCGCGCCGTATGCGAGAAGATGTTATTTTACGCCTGCTCTACTAGAGAGAGAGAGAGAAGTATAAATTATTTTGGAACTACCAAATAATTTGCTATCTTTCTCATCTCTTTTTGTTGAAATCAAATGTACAGCAGGCTGCCCCCATACCTTTATTATATAGGACAGCCTGCTGCATAAAGTTATAATTCGCCGTTACTCTCATTCTGTTACCTTATCAAAACGGTGGCAAAGATAAGATAAAAATTTAAAGGAGCAAATAGAATAAGGAAAAGTTTCTACTCTGCTATCTTTCCAATCCATCAATACATCTCTTCTTTGAAAGAGAATACGCCCACCTTATATATATAGTCAGCCCTTGAAATGAATGCTGGCATAACCTTTCTCGTCTATCTGTTTCAATGCTGTCTCTGCCGAACCATCAAGCTTGAACTCGAAGAGACAACATTATTGGCTGTTTGACTGTCATATCCATCCGTCCATCACATGTAGCCCGTTCCACCTTGTATAAAAGCCCATCATCTTTGCTAGGAGATAGAACGCATTCTGAAAATACAACTCAGAATCGCCCACTACTCTATAATCCGTATCTGCAAACATTGACTCCATACGCTGCATAAACTGTGCAGGTCTCTGAACGCAAAGTCCGCACAAGCTCACTATAGAGAAAAGGCATCTGCCATGTTCAGCATTCGTATAGAAAAAGGCAAAAGAAAGCGAGTAAAACTAGCTTCCTACTTCCTTGTTTGGGAATCCTAAGTGATACTCCTCAAATTCCTTGTCATGCGCCTTTATCGTCAAGACAGCCACCTGATAGTAACAGGAATAGGACTATCAGAAAGAATCCAATGCTATTGAGCATATCGCTGCAGCAACCTCCTCTGTAAGATTGGCAAGACATAATCCTTACAGCTGAAATAGCTCCACGAGGTAGAGGGTGTTCCTGTCTCAAACCAATAGCGCCAAACTGTTTGCGCTCTTTAATGTGTTCAACAGACTAGGGAGTTATAGATACCGACGCCACCAGCTACGAAACGATAAATCTCATCATAGAGTTGTCTCTCAGCTTCAGCGTCCGTCTCTAATGTCAATGCCCCTCTTCTAGCGAGTTGCTGCACTGGTCTCGGCGTATTGATGTAACTCTTCTTCTGTTATACCACAAATTGATTGGTATTCCTTATCCATCGATAAGTCCTGAAGATTATTCAAATCACTGAATACACTGACTTTTCCAAACTTCGTAACGCCTGTTAAGAAAGCAAAGGGATATAATGGTCACAGCTCTTTGGTGCACCGTAAAAACGCTTTCAATATATTACGGAACTCTCTGTTGCAAATCAGTTAGCTGCTATTGCTTGTAGCATCGACTTATCGCTATCATCAACCAAAATCACAACTCTACGCTCCGTCTCTCTCGAATGCTTTACGAATGACATATTCAAAAGCGAGTACCGAACGAATTGGCAACAGGACTCTTTCCCATACAGTTGCTCCCATTCGTAAAGATTAGTCTCTAGCTTATTTGCCAAAGCATCTACAGAGTTGTATCTCTCCGTATTCAAATCAATATGTAAGATTGGATACTGAATCCAGTCTTTTTCTAAAGACTCTATTGCAAGCCCTATGGAAAACCCTCTTGCTGCCAGAGAAATAAGCCTCTGAATGTAGATATCAGAAGACTCCTTTTCCAAAAACGACGTGGACGGCTAAAGGAAGTAATCACCATTTTACGACTAAACGGTGTGACCAACCTGTTTTATCAATATAGATAAAACTATCCTCTCGCAACTTCTCGAAATTCTGTATACCAATAGGAAATTTCATATTTTACCCTCCATTGTTAGATTGACGATACAAAGATACATATAATAACCAAGACAAACAAGTACAGAATGAAGGCGGTAGCACCCACAGGAAAGGGGTACTACGCTATCTTTATGTGATCTCGTAGACCGATAACTAATGATTAGTCGCAGTTAACGAGCTTGTTATCAGAACCAGAACATCAGTGATCTCTATGCTTGTAGAAGATCCTCCCATGTACTCACGAGCCTTACCACAGTACTGACGTGGATCGAAGTACTCTGGGTGCTCATCGAATGTCTGGCGTACACCTGCAGTAAATGCAAGACGAGAGTCAGAGTCGATGTTGATCTTACATACAGCACTCTTAGCTGCCTGACGGAGCTGATCTTCAGGAATACCAACAGCGTTTGGCAACTTACCACCATGCTCGTTGATGATGTCAACATACTCCTGAGGAACAGAAGAAGAACCGTGGAGAACGATTGGGAAGCCTGGGAGCTGCTTCTCAATAGCTGCGAGAACGTCGAAAGCCAATGGAGGAGGAATCAAACGACCAGTCTTCGGGTCACGTGTACACTGCTCTGGAGTGAACTTGTAAGCACCATGAGAAGTACCAATAGAGATAGCCAATGAGTCACAACCAGTGCGAGTAGCGAAGTCAACAACCTCTTCTGGCTTTGTATAGTGTGATACCTCAGCTACAACATCATCCTCAACACCAGCGAGAACACCAAGTTCTGCCTCTACAGTTACGTCAGAACTGATGTGCATACTCTACTACCTTCTTTGTCAAAGCGATATTCTCCTCGTATGGAAGAGCAGAACCATCAATCATTACAGAAGAAAAGCCGAAGTCTACACAAGACTTACATGTCTCGAAGCTATCACCATGGTCTAGGTGAAGAACAATCTCTGGATGATGGCAACCCAACTCCTTTGCGTACTCTACAGCACCCTCTGCAAGGTAACGAAGTAAAGTCTGGTTAGCATACTTGCGGGCACCCTTAGATACCTGAAGGATAACTGCTGACTGTAGTTCTGATGATGCCTTGATGATTGCCTGAAGCTGCTCAAGGTTGAAGTTGAATGCTGAGATACTAACCGCCTTTTGATTGCTCTCTTGACACATATCACGTGTGTTCACGAGACCTAATTTCTTGTAATCTACTACTGCCATAATTAATTATGTTTTAATAATGAAATAAGTCAATACCTATTGTTACTTGCAAAAGTACGACATTATTTTCTGATAGCCAAGATATGATAGCTATTAAATGAAGCGCAAGTGTTAAATTGCGTAATTAACTATTAGCTGGACTCGACTTATATGTACCTTTGCGCAAATGACTAATGATTAAGCTGTAAAGGATATATGAAGTATAAGATGATTGTGCTCGATCTCGATGGCACACTGACGAATAATAAAGAAAGGAGATAACGCCTAAGACGAAGGAAGCTCTTATGCAAGCGCAGGCAAAGGGCGTGCATATTGTATTGGCATCGGGCGTCCCACTTACGGAAATTATACCTCTTGCTGAAGAGTTGGAACTAAAGACTCATGGCGGATTCATCCTCGCTTACTAACGGAGGAAAGATATTGACTGCGCGAACAATCGTGTTTTATTTGAACAGAAGTTGAATGAGAAGCTCGTTCCATGTTCTATGAAGGGGCGAAAAAGGCTGGTTTACAGATTCTAACTTACCAAGGTGAGGGGATTGCAGCCACTCAAAAGGATGATAAATATGTACAGATTGAGGCGCACATCAATAAGATGCCAGTCGCTCAATACGATGACTTCCTCCGCCAACTGGTCTATCCTATTAATAAATGTCTGATTGTTGGCGAGCCAACTAAGCTCCCATCAACTAGAGTTAAGTCTACTTGCTCAACTGAAAAGGACAGATGGAGCTTTATCGTTCAGCCGATTACTTCTTAGAGTGTGTACCCTAGGTATCGACAAGCACAGTCGCTCAACCGCTTAATCACTACACTCGGTATCTCCAAAGAGGAGGTTATCGCCTGTGGTGATGGCTATAATGACCTTAGTATGATACGCTTTTGCAGGACTCGGGGTAGCCATGGCGAACGCAGCAAAAGACATACAATCAGAAGCTGACTACGTAACTTTATCCAACGAAGAAGATGGTGTTGCACATGTCGTTGAGCAATTTATTCTTGCAGAGTAAAGCCTCACAAGCCCTTTCTAAAGCCCTCCCCCGCCCCTCTCCGAATGTTAAAAATCTTCCCAACCTCCCAAGGAGGGGAGTGCCTACACAGTTTGAAGTTAGGAAAGGCTCTTCGATATGAGGAGAGGCTCTCTTGGATGACGAGGAACGCCTCCTTGATCTCAAGAAGCGGCGTTCTCCCTGTTTTCCTGCCTGACTGTTTCTGTTAACGAGGCAGCTGTCTCATTACACCCCTGACCAAGCCATCTCCCTAACTAGCTCCTGTTAGGCACCCTCCCTTTGGGGAGGGTTGGGAGGGCTCTGAGGTATTCTTCTTCCTCTTTCTCCAGTATTCCTTCAATAAAAACGTGGCATTCTGATCTGCGCCACATCCCTTACTTATCTTGTAAGAGTAGGGATCTGCTCCCCTAACTCAATCTCAAAGCAATAGTTATGGAAGCGTTCTGGCTCCTCATCTTCCATCTTTGACAACTCTAAGTCATGTGTGGCAATCACGCCCGTGACGTTTCGTGAGGCGATGTAGTTGTAGGAATAGGCGTGAACCATTTAGCTTTATCCAAGGAGTTAGTGCCCTTTAGTATCTCGTCAAGGATGATGAGGTTCGGTGTAGACTCACGTAGAGAGCCTCAACAGCTGATCGAGCCGTAGAGTTCAGCATTGAAGTAAGAGATGCCATGAGTGAGGTCATCTGTGGTGCGCATACTCGTGAATAAGTGGAAGACGGAGACCTTTAGTTGCTTGGCAAACACGGGTAATCCGTTCATTGCCAACAGATAATTCACACCCAACGAACGCAGGAACGTACTCTTACCTGCCATGTTGCACCTGTTACTATATAATATTCACGATCTTGAATGTCGAAGTCGTTTGCCACAGCATGCTCTCCTAAGAAAGGATGATAGAGTGCTTTTGCATTAAAGACAACCTGATTCTCTGCCACAACCTCAGCCTGCACCGCCTTGTTCTCATTGAGTTTGTAATTGCCCATAGATACCAGTGTATCAAAGAGATTCAGCGTTTCTATCCATTCATCTGTGCGCTCTTCATACGTTCGTTGCCACTGTTGAAAGAGTCGGACAATGGTTATATCAATCAAAGCAAAGCAATTAAAGATGAATATACCAATCTCATTACTGCGATTATCTATCTTCTGTAAGATGAGTGCTAACCGCTCTAAGGACTCTTCCGCACCTACTAATCGCCCTTTCAATGCCTGCAATTCAGACGCTTGAAAGTCGGTTTGATTGATGAGCCTCAGCACTTGTAAATAGCCGTCAACCGCTGTTTGCACCTTTGCTATCAGTTCGGATATAACACGGATGTGCTTATGCGAACACAAGAAAGCTAACAGGAAGTTGAAGATTCCCCACCATATTGGCAACAAGGAGGGCACGATGTCCATGAATGATAGTACTATACTGGCATAGAAACCCAGCAAGTTTGCAGAACAGAAAAGGCGGAAAAGAGGATGAGAGAAGTATTTGGGTAGCTGCTTCTGATGCACATCTGTCAGTGCCGTCAGCACATCCTTTGTTTGAATCTGCCCCTTTACACCAAACGACTTGAACCGAGTTAGAAACGCTTCTGCCTGTCCTAACTCTTGAATGGATGCTATTCTCTGATGGATTTGCTCAACATGTTCCCTCTGATGCGCACTTCCCCACTCCATTGATAAACACTCTGCCAACTGGTCGCTACCACCTGTTGAGATGGTGCGGTTGATGCGTTGGAACAGAGAACCAGCTCCGAACACATCTAAATCGTATGTGTATGGATGCTGCGGATTGACATACTGCGTACCAGCATTAAGTTTACTGAAGTCGCCATGATGGTAGTTTATCTCATTCTCATAGGTCATCACCATTGCTTCTCCCTCCTTTATACGGCGGTCGTTACGCACATCTAACTTGCGAATGTATAGATATAGAAGAAGAGCCAACAGCCCACAAAGTAGCGTCCAGGCTGCATTAGCAAGCAAAGTATAGAGTACTACGAAGCCTATCGCAAGTAAGAAAGAGCTTACTTCAGCCAGAATAAAAGCCCGACTACGGTTGCGAAGCCTTGAGAGAAGGCTGTTCTCTTCTTCAACTTTCCGTTGATAACGAGCTGTTAGATCCTTATTCATGTTGAGAAATATACTATATTGAAAGCGTTTATTGCGTTACAACCTCTTTACGAACACGTCCATCGCTGTACTTCACAATGTTGATTCCCTTTTGCGGAGCCGTAATTCGCCGACCATCCAATGTATAACGTGCGGTCTCAACAGCGGTTTCCTTTCTATCAGAAACAGATGAGATAGAATTCGGGATAGCGTCAGCAATACTGCATTTAGCCGCATTCTCTATTCTTCTCGTTTGTGTGTTTATCAGCAAAACACATACCTTCAGCTTTGCTTTATCACGTATGATTGGCTTGCTCGAAACATTCTTGAATACGTAAGAGTGGCTCTGTGTCTGGTCGGCTTTGATAGGAGCTTTGATATGCCCCATCAAAGGTTTCCCCACTCCTTCGGCTGCAATAGCAACAAAGTTGTTTACTAGATTACGGACATTAAAAGGTGCTCTTATAAACTCATCAAGCTCCTTTGATATACCAAGCTCATTCGTATCTTGTGAGAAGTTATTGTTTTGTACCCAAGAAGGATCAGACATTCCGTCTTCTGTCAATACATAAGTAAAGCCGTAAGGAGCCTCTTCCTTATTCACACAGAAGGTCACACTGGGAGTCACTGTGATATTATTCTTCAGTTCATCCCATACCGCTGTGACATCAACATCCATATCTGCTCCAGCCGATCTTTCGCTTTCGAATTCCTCTCTTGCTATATAATAAGCCAGCTTCCGGTTCCTGTTCATCCATAGAGATGGGCGACTTCTATCTTCATAGGCTTTAGCATCATAGTCTTGACAACGCAACGGATCGCTTGAATGAATGACTATTCCTATGAAGTCATCGGCGTAGGTGTTGGCAAGATTCTCTACTAATGCAATGCCACGCGGACAGTATCCACACCACATAGCAGTGTAATCCTCTACCACTACTCGTCGCTTAGGAACCTTATTAACTGTCACTCTCGGCAACGTTGCATAGTTGAAGGTGGCATTGTTCCTATCCCCATTTACCTTTGTAATCGTAAAGATTAAGTTAGTTTCTGATAGCTCGGTGTGGGGTGGAACATCAATTTCTCATCGTTGCACCATCACTGCGATTCAAGTCTTCAGGTAAGGTATAGTCTTTGAGTCCAGTATATTCTCATTAAAAGAAAGCGTATAGTCGAAATCGTGAATAGCATTTCTACCATAATTAGAAACCATCAACTTTGCCTTTACACTCGTTGCAGTGATAGGCACATACACCTTCTGACCAGTAGAAGGGATAAGTGTATTGTCATCGGCTTTGATGTCAGTTGCATAACAACTGACCATAACCAATACAAGAAGCTGTATAAAACTTATGTAACATACAAGATCTGAATGATTAAAGATAGGTATTTAGTGGACAACTAACTCTAATTGCCTCCTTTGAGCCCGCTTTTGCTTCACTGATGTAAAGACCCCTTTAGGAAGATCTGACAAGGATGTAAGCTGCCTATAATAATGTGCCTTGAGTATTGAAGACATCGTAAAGTAAGACCCTTCAGATGACGTCACTCAACATCATTCCTGTTGGGTCTGTATCGAAACTTAACAATAGTAGTTGACCTTCCATCTTTTGTTCGTAGACCAGGTTCTTTTGTAGTAGTTTTCAGTGTAATCGGCCCATTTCTCACTATGCTCAAAGTATGTGTTCTACATCAATAGACTCTCCTGTCTGTAGCCTACAAAGCAACATCTGACTCCCATCTCACGTATGAGATCTTTTGATCACTAAAGAGTACATCCGTCGAGTGCACAAACCGTCACATTGCCCTTCTATCAACGCTGTTAATTGTCCTGAAAAGGGTCACTGTCAGGTTCTTATCCAGACCTATTCTGATATACAACTCACCTGCTATTTCTTCCATCCAGGATGGGATATGGCATATCCACATCGTTTAATACCATCGTTGTACTGTTCTGGAATAACCCTTGCCTTGCGCATCCACAAAGCGCAACATCATTAGTACTTGTTTGCGCATGGGCACTGGTAAAGAAACAAGCAACTCAATCCTACCAGTGCGAGTAAACGTAATTTCATATTGAATCTTTAATATTTATGGTTTTAATTTATAGTCATTTTATGAGAGAAAACCCTTTGTTGCACTACTTGCAACACACCACTTTCATTATAAAAGAAGCCTATAACCCAAGCTCTATTGGGTTTCATACCCTCTGGAAGCGTATATAAGAACTTCTCTTTCATCGTATTAGAAAGCATTAACTCTGTGCCCCATTCACCATTAATTGCTGCTCGGAACACATGACGATGCACATATTCCTTCTCCAATTTATTGTTGGGGAAAAGCTGAGGAGCGACCACATTATCCTCCACCAACCATAGTTGTAGCTTCCCATTTACATTTCCTTTCAAGCTCTTCAAGTCTGTTTCAATATTCACTTGACGCTTATTAGCATTATACTGACATCTTAGGTCTATGCTAACAGTTGTTGTTTGAGCAAGTTCATCATAAACACGTCCTGCCCAAGCATCCTTAGATAGCAAACCTCCATGACGATTGATAAGTGCCTTCGGAACGTTCGGAACAGCCCAATGCTTATAATACATATCACCCATATCTGTGCGCAAGCCTACTACACTTGACGTATTCTTTAGGGCGAGAGGACCTGCATGAAAGGCTACAGCAATCAATTTATCTGCTCCGTAAGAGTTCTGTAACTGTACAATCGCAGTAGCTGCTTCGGGACAGAAGATGCAACGTTGACCTGTAAACTCTTCTATCAAGACATTGTGCTGAACTGTAACTGCAGGGATTTCTACCAATCGTTCGTCACGATTGACAGGGTCACAACTAACCAAAAAGATTAATGAACTTAGGAGGAATAGATATATATTCTTCATCTCGTTTAGAAGTTATAATTATAAGAGAGGGTCAATCCTTTGGTCGCAGGGATATATCGGCATACACCGCCAGAGCAGTTGAATCCAGCGCGGGTACGACCATATCCCAGTTGTAATCGGTGTGCCCCACCACTATAGGTCACGTAGCCTTGATAGTAATGTACATGCGTATTGCCCGCATTATAAAGGTCGCTTACTGTAAACATCCAATGTGGTGCAAGCGACAACTCGCCTAATCCGAATGCCCAATCACGATCTCCTTCCTTTGAAGTAAGGTATTGCGCCTCTACACGCAAGGTCGTTTTAGGTGACAATTTCTGCTTGACATCAGCTATAAAGATATGTGAGTTCAACATTCCCCCATGCCCTTCGAGTAGCAATTGATTGTAACGTTGAATCATATACATCATACTTAGCTTCGTTCCTCGATATAGTCGTCTCTCCAACTGGACGTCTATGTCTTGGTAATAAGTTGATGTTCCCCAAGCCCAGAAAGGGCTTCCGTAACCATCTGTCCCTATTTCATTTGTTCCTTTTCTACGTATTGAATGAACGTGTGAGAGGTTCATTTTGATGGTTGTACCATACTTTCCACCTAACACAGAACCCTTTGGTATTGTATAGGCAGCAGTTGCTTGGTAAGCCCACTCACCCTCGGGGCGTGTGGCGTAGGGGTAGAGTGCAGCCAAAGTATAGGTATGTTCCACCGTGAAAGGCGGTAGATGATTGATAAAAGAGGAACTCCCTTCCATTCCTCTACGGCTTCGGAACCCCATATTCGTACTGCGTTTTGCTTGCAGCAATAGGCTTATTCCGCGCTTTGAATAGGAGCCTGAGAGCATTGCCACATAGCCATTACGATAGATATAACCATTATCATGCGATGGATCTTGCGACTTCATTGCCATTTCTGCCAGCACATTAAAGCCGTGATGCTGCACTCGCAAGCGTAAATCGAACGCATTGACATAACGAGGAAGACGCAGGGCGATGGGTGGGATCAACCATTATTACTTCGTCTTTCTCATACTTATTGAGGTAAGAAGCACCAAGGGTTATAAAGGTGTTATGCTGTTGGAGGGACTTAAACAACTCTTCAATGTTCCACTCAACATCTGCTCCTGTCATCCAACTCTTGTTATGTCCCCAGTATCTCCGCTGTCTTCCTGACAACAACTTCACTGAAACTCCATCCCAAGGGCGCATATTTAGGCGTACACCTTGTAGTGAATTATCAATTCCAAGACTGCGATCTTCATAAGAACGAAGGATGAATCCCGATCCAAACTGCTCATAAAAGCTACCTAAAGTAAGCTCGGCATTCTTATAATTAGCCTTTAGATACGCATAAGGAACGCCCCACCCTTTAAAATCTTGTTCGTATCCTGGAAGCGGATGCTTGAGATATTCCAGTCGAGCACCAGCCTCAATATAACGATTCGAGAGCTTTAAATCAACGTAAGTATTGGTCAGAAAGCGTCCACCAGCAGCCTCCGCACCTATTACGCTATCCTTCTCTGCCAATAAAATATCGCTTTGAATGCTTCCGGAAAGGCGCAACTTATCAGAAACTTCCTGCGCATATAGGCAGGTACTACTCATCCCAACGAGTAGAACCATTAGTATTCTTCGTCTCATAAGATTATTTGCCAGCCACTTCTTTTACCTTCTTATACAGCTCAAACTCAGCTCCGTCAGTATAGCCATTATGCTTATAAACGATCTTTCCGTTGCCATCAAGCAAGATAGTATAAGGTACGGATTGGATGCTTAAGGCTCTGCGAAGCTCCCCATTCGGGTCGAGTAGCACCTCATACCGCCAGCCATTTTGATCCACTAAAGGCTTCACCTTGTTAATATTCTGCGCTTGATCAATGGAAACAGCAACGATGCGAACACCTGTTTCGCGCTGCCAATCATCATAAACCTCATCTATACTCTTGAGCTCGCGATCGCAAGGTTTGCACCAAGTTGCAAAAAGAATGCAACGATAAGAGGATTGCAGTTGTTAGCAATAGTGTCGGTTTGTACGGTCTTCCTTCTATGTCTTTAAGAGTAACTTTGGGCAATCGCTCTTGTGCAGAAGCTACCCAACTTATCAACAACAAACAAAGGGACAAAAATAATTTATTCATCTCTTTAGTTATAATTGGCTGCAAAAATACGAAAAAGCGATACTACAAAAGAGGAGGATTACTAACTCTAATAAGAGACGATTTGAAGGGTTTTTAATACTACTCGATCATACCCAACAGCTATTAAGCTCAGATTCTATCCTTAAAAGGTTCTTCATAATGATCGATTCTTGGTTTAAACTTGTCCTTTTGCATATTCTTCCGCATCTATATCATTCTAAGAGACTTTGATGTTTGTAATAAAATACTACGGTTTCAGGGCTTATAACTGCGTTTTTCTGAAGATGCACTTTGTTCTCAAATAACGCAATTAGAGACAAAAAGCTAGTATTTATAACCACTTGATTAGCAGCATATTACATAAAACAAGGCATCATTCTGAGCATAAATAGCAACAAAATACATGAAAAAGAAGCTGTTTTTACTAAAAACGGAGGTACATTTTACCAAAAACGGAGGTACATTTCACTAAAAACGGAGGTACGTTTTACCAAAAACGAGGTACGTTTTACAAAAACAGGAGTTTTACGACGGGTACGTTTTGAAAAAGCAATATTGACTTCGATTTAAAAGCTATAATGATTCTATTTGAGCATGTACAGTACTAATGTAAAATACTTTCTTAGTATCTAATCGTTTGTTTTGATTATCAAAGAAGGATACGCTAATTTAAGCGTACCTCCTTTCTTATCTTACACTTAGTTTTTGCTCGTTAAAAGTTAGCGTTCACCAAGATTCTACCAACAGACTAACTTTCCTAATGCACATTATAAAAAGTATATATCTGACGTGAGTTTTTACTTACTGTACTGCGCTTTTTCTTAGCACCTTTCAGCCACATATAACCCAACAATAGGATGAATGCACCCAAGATAAATAACAATGGGATGCGATATTCTTGTGGATGAACCCAGAACTCTTTGAAGAAGTTGATGCGACCGAGTATCTCTACTGGCGTCAAAAGACGATTACTGTCGCCACAGCCATTCGAATGTTTTGCACCCCAAGCGGCGATATGGAGCTGTCGACGGAACATAAAGAGTGAACCAATGAAGCAGCTTATTCCGATGAGATAAGTTACTGGATGGTGGTCGCCAAGGAAGTTTTTATCATAACAGAACATCAACAACAGATAGAAAGCCCATAGTATCATGTTCAGTTCCATGAACGTGATTATGGACGTGTGGTGGGTCATTGGTTGCACAACGATCTTATTCTTATGCTTTCCGAAGAGTTTCTCTTGTATCCATGTGATGAAGTCGCAACCATTACGAGTACTAAAGATATACATCGTCATGACCATCATCCACAATCCAAAAGGAAGCTGGCATAATAAGATATTCAGGCTTGGTAACGACTTTACCATGCTCTATCTCGGGTGGAACTCCATAACAGCGTGCATAATAGAGGAATAGGAACTCGACCCATCCCGTCCAAAACAATAAACCGCCAATAAGCCCCCATAAAGGTTTGACGAGTATCTCCTTTGACAAAGACACCGACGATAACCATAATCAAGCCAACGAACCCCATGGTGAAACCAGCATAATGTACAGCCACGGGATCCATGAACTTCTCCATCAGTATCATTAGTGCATGACCTAACGGCATAGTGAATAGTACGAGGACAAAGGAGGCTATCGTGCGCCACCAATAAGTTTTCTTTTTCTCCATTATTATATATTAGAACTTAAATAGTTTATCCACATCAACAGACAAGCCAACCTGCAGGTTCATGCCATCTGTCAATGGGCAATTCAAATAGTAATACTCTGGTTTATAATTGAAGAGGTTATCCAAGGCAACACTCAACTTCACACTCTTGCTGAATCGCTGTACAACAGCGAGCTTAAAGAGCGCGTATGCAGGGTAATGAATGGTGCGGATTCCCTTCGAGATGTCGTAATAATCGACGAACTCTTGGTTGTCTACTGATGATAAGAAGCGACCATCGAGTCCTATATTCAGCCCATAGTTCTTCACAAACTGATGGTCCCAATCAATATGCCCCGTCATTGCGTGCTTGCGAGCAGGGATGTATTGGTTATTCACCGAGTTATTGTTCTATCCTTTGGTAGGTGCTCATTGGTATAAGCATAAGACAGACGTGCGGTAATCCCATTCGACCATCTCGCTTGTGCCGTAGCCTCTCCTCCACTCACAGAGTAGTTTCCGAGGTTAAGATAAGGTAGATGAGGAATAAGGTCAGAAGCACTCTTATAGAAAGGAGCACCAGTAGCGAGTTTATCCTTAATCCTATTGTAGTAAGCTCGTAAGAGTGTAGTTGTAATGCCCGTGTGTATAGTCAGTAGACAGGGAGAAGTTATGACTTACCTCTGGTTTCAAGGCTGGATTTCCTTCCACAATCCATATTCCTGCCATGTCAAAGTTATAGTATTTCTCCTTTAACGTTGGTGCTCTGAAGCCCATACCATAGCTAAGACGGAGATTAAGATTGTGTATTGGCTGGTAACGAAAGGCTTATCTTTGGTGTCACGCGAGATATGTCCGTCCGAGAAGTAGTCGTAACGCAACTGCACCAACAGCCTCCCATTGCTCGTTGATGTTCCAGTCATATTGCGTAAAAGCATCAAAGGAATCTTGCTTGCGGGTGCGTCCTGCTAGGTTCACATTCAATAAGTAGTCGTGCATATAATCGGCACCCACGGATAGAACATCGCCTCCTTTGAGGTTGTGATTATAGAGTAATCGGAAGCTATTCTGCACGTTGGAGTAGTCGCGCACATCGATCTTTGCGATTCGTTGATAGTCCGACTTATCATATTGATCGAAATGCGTGTATAGCTCAAAGTTATCCGATTCGGTCGGAGTCCATACTCCTCTAAGTCCGCCAGAGAAGTCTCTATACCGTTCTGGTGTCTCTGTTGTACGTACAAGCTGGCGATAGAAGTAACCCGCCCTACCTGTTATTGAGAACTTATCAGTAGGTGTATAAGACAGTTGCTCCTTAATGTTCCAAGTTGCATCTCCATATATCGTGGACACGACACGAGTAATAGGATGGTCGCCATTCTGCACATTGTAGTTATCCGACTTGTTCCTATTTACGGTCAAGAGGTTGCTCCACTTCCCTTGTTTCAACTGCCACGACAAGCCGTAACGTTGCTCGTTATGCTTGCCAAAGCGCATATTCAGATTGAGAGAGCACGGCTGCATCTTCTTCTTAGTGATAATATTGATAACTCCACCAGCCGCATTCGAGCCATAAAGAGCAGACGCTGCTCCAACAATCTCAATGTGATCTACATTGTCCATCAGTAGTCTCGTGAAGTCGACATCATCCATCGTCTCACCTGCAAGACGTTCACCATCAACAAGAATCAATACACTTTGTCCACCAAATCCCGACACGTTCATGTGTACTTGTTGGTTCATTGCATAGGAAAACTCAACACCTGGCATTACCTGTTGCAATAGGTCGCGAAGATTGGTAGCATCGGTCTTTGCAATATCATCTGATGTAATGATTTTCGTCAAGACAGGCGTGTTTGCGAGTAGCTTCGGTGTACGCGTACCCGTGACAACAACCTGTTCTAACTCGTAAGACTTATAGATGGAGTCGTTCACCTCATCTGCCCATGACGCCGAAGAAAGCGTAACGAGCAGAACTGATAATAGAATGGTTTTTCGTTTCATAACCTATTATATAAGGTCTCATTGCCCTCTCATTGCCACACAATAGTATGGGAAAAGGGCGGATGTATTGCTTAATAAGGATATTTGTAATTGATGGTCAGCCAACATTTAGTTCCTCCCGTATTCATATAGTTCACCAACTGTAGGGCTGCATACTTCCCATTCTTCAATCGCAGGATGTACACATTCCTCTTCATTGTAAAGGCTGGGTGGCATAGGGGATATCGAGTCGAAGCCATGAAGATAACACCTTATTAATAGTTATCCCTTGGCATCCTATCAAACTCAGGAGCATTTGCGACTGATCGAACCAGACCTCATTTTCGCTCCACTCATCCGTTTGGAAGTTTGCACCGAGGAAGTCTATGCTGCTCTTCGGAAGCTCACTCATCGACTTATAGTTGGTTTCCAACACTGCACCCCCATTTGTTCTCACATTGTTACGATGGAAGGCAAGACTCCATGAAGGCGGCTCTGGTTGCGCATCAGTAGCTTTAAACGAACGCTTCTCATTGACGGCTATCCCCTTTCCGAATACATCGAACCAATAAGTATAGATTCCTGTCTGCCCGTCTTGAGGTACCAGTAGACAAGGAGGAAGGAATATGATAAGGTGTAAAATGGCTCTGTGCCTTCAGCAATCCGACGGTATCTTTTTTCTCAATATACGCCTGTAACGAGTCAAAATCAACGTAATACCAGTCCTTCCAACTTGTGGCATCAACTAATAACTGCCCTTCCGTAATCGTTGGAGAAGCTGGCGCATCATCGTATATACCATCAAAAAGACCATTGCAGGCGGTCGCCGTCAACATGACGGCAACACCTGCAACCACATTATATATATGTCTACGGAGATTCATTGTGTCCCGTTTAAACTTATTGCTTAGCCCCAACAAAAGTGCCATAGATGGTCATTGGCATTGCTCCCATCTGATAGTTATTGCTGACCTTCAGCTTTCCATCTAGCTTCTTTAGTGATTGTAACCTTGCAAACATCCTTATCAAAGGTGTAATCCTGATCCTTTGTAACATTACCAGATCCATCGATTACTTTAAAATGGAACTTGATATTGTCATCCTTATAAGCTTTCACAAAAGCCTTCTTAGTCGCATCATAAGGGATATTAGGGATAGTGTAAGTTCCTAAATAGAGGTTTCCCATCATTGTATTCTTATATGTTACCGCAGGAACTATCAAGTTGATGGTACCATCTTCATTGTCTGTTATCTGATAAGTAACCTCTTCTTCTGTAGAATAACTAAATACAATGGCTACCGAGATTTTGTCTGTTCCTTTGTAACTACCTACGAACTGGTCAGCTACTGACGCTGGTGCAAACTGTACACTCTGTATCTCATCAGCTCTAAAAGTTACCTTTGAGCCATCTGTCTTATTGATTACTACCTTCTGTGCCTGTACTGCCACAGCACTTAAAAGTGATACGATTACTAAAGTAAAGAACTTCTTCATTGATTGATAAATTTAAATGTCTTGGTTAATGATTTTACTATAAACACACCCTTCTGACCATCGAAAGGAACCTCGGCAACGCCATTTTGATTCACAACAGCACTACCGACAAGCTGCCCATTGATGGTATAGACGCTCACACGAGTGCCCGCTTTCAGCCCCTCTCCTCGTACCGAGAAGTTGGTAAAAGAGAACACTGCATTAGACTGTTCAGCCCCAACTGTATTGATACCAGTAGGGCTGATCGGTGAAAAGTAAAAGCTAAGGAAATCCGTTAAAGGATACTCTACGGTTTTTGCTATCAGTCGTCAGAACAAGATGATCTGACGTGAAGGTAACCGTTGGTTTGTCTTCGAGAGCAAAGGTCGTAGCCTTTCCGTCTTTGTCAGTTACTTTCACATAATCAGCCGCGGAAGCAGAGACTGCTCCCCACGTAGCCAACAATGCGATAGCAAGTGACCTGCATAAAGTTTTAATTCTCATGTTATTGACATTGTTAATATTAGTTTCTAACTGGTTGCAAAGTTAGCTTATATATGTCAACAACACAATACCAACATATTATGATTTTTGTTTAGTTCGCTTTAAGTTAGCACCTGCCTTTGTTTCATCTCCAAGTACTTATTAATAACATCTACGCTGAGACGCTCTGGAGTCGTTAGTATGCTATAGATGCCATGCTGGTGCAGTGTAGACACAATGAGGCGTTTCTCGTATGTAAACTTCTCTGCAATGACATGTTGATAATACTCTTCTATGGAATGCTTAGGCGTTTGGATGTAATCATTCATCTCGCTATCTTCAAAGAAGACTACGAGCACACGATGCCAACGACTTAGTAGTTTCAGATAAGAGAGTTGCCTGTTAAGAGCTGTCATACTTGAGAAGTTCGTATAGATAACGAACAGACTTCGCTTGCTAACTTGCTTTCGCACGTTGACACAAAGGTTACTGAAGTCGCTCTCTCCAAAGTCGGTTTCTTGCATATAAAGTGCATCCAACAATCGTTGCATTTGTCCCGTGCGACGCGAGGGGGCTACGAATGTGTCCATCTTATCGGTGAATGTAATCAAACCAGCCTTATCGTCACGGTGCATAACAACGTAAGAAAGCACCAAGGCGGCATTTATGCTATAATCTAATAAGGTCATTCCACGGAACGACTGCTGCATGACTCGTCCCTTATCAATGACGGAAAACACTTGTTGCGAACGTTCGTCACGATAGACATTCACCATGAGTTCATGCTTCCGAGCACTTGCTTTCCAGTTGATAGCACGATACTCATCGCCTTGCACATAATCTTTTATCTGTTCAAATTCGGTATTATTTCCGATACGTCGAATCCGCTTGATGCCCATCTCGGTAAGGTTATTGCTCATCGCAAGCAATTCGTATCGGTTCAACATCAGATAGGAAGGATAGACCTTCACGTCCTTTGCATTGCCCAAGCTATATCTGCGCTCCACAAGTCCTATGATGGTGCGTGCAAAACAACGAATCCGCCCAAAGGAATAAACGCCACGTTTCACTGGAGTGAGCGTGTAACGAATTTCTTCCTCGCCCTTTGCAGCAAGCTGGAGAGCGTATTGTATGTCTCGACGTTGGAACACTTTAGGAGCCTCATCAATGACAGTGAGCCATACAGGGAAAGGTGTATTCGCTTCCTAAACGGAGTTTTATCACATTCTCATCGCCGTTAGAAAACCTATCCGCACAGCTCCGTTCCGCTGTTATCGCACGCCGATGATAGAGCATGAAAGCATCTATAAGGAGGGTAACGACGAAGACGAACAACAGAATCTTAGCCGCCGTGAAGAGGAAGGGATAGACATATCCCAACCCACAAAGCAGTGTCAAGCACGCAAAGATGATATAAAATCGCTTGGTAAGGAACATTTATTCTATCTATAAGAGGGTTATTTTGCTAAGGTGCGAAGCCTCCGCACCAATAGTGCGAGGTTGCGTAACCATTTGTGCGAAGCATTCGCACACATATAAGTCATTATATTTACTCATACGTATCAGCGTTCTGACCCGTAGGGTCAGCATCGTGACCCGTATGGATCAGCACTGCGAACCGTATGGGTGATTAGCCTACACATAAAACAAGGCTTTCTCTATGTTGGAATCACTTAGGGACTTCCACCTTATCTATCAACTTCTGCGCTACTTTCAACGCTGTGTAGCCCTCCATTTCAGCCTCAGCGGTAAGGAGGAGACGGTGTTGAAGGATGTTAGGAGTAACGAATTTGATGTCTTCCGGCGTCACAAAGTCACGTCCGGAGAGCATGGCGTATGCCTTAGAAGCATTGAGCATCGCAACAGCAGCACGTGGACTGGCTCCGAGATAGACTGCCTTTGACATGCGTGTCTGCTGTACGATGGATGCAATATAGCGTAGGAGGCTATCTTCAATGTACACTTTTTGCAACTGCTGACGCATGTTTAGAAGCTCACGAACGCTTAACAAGGGTTGAATATCATCCAGTTTGACAAGCTTTCTATTCTCTTGATGATGCTGCAAGATGCTTACCTCTTCTTCAAGCGTGGGATAACTCATGCGAATCTTAAATAGGAAACGATCTAATTGAGCCTCTGGTAGACGGTAAGTTCCCTCTTGCTCCACCGGATTCTGCGTCGCTATGATCGTGTAAAGGTCGTTCATACGATGCGAAACACCATCGATTGTGACCTGTCTCTCCTCCATTACTTCGAAAAGAGCAGCCTGTGTCTTAGCTGGGGCACGGTTAATTTCGTCAACAAGTACCATCTCTGCGAACACAGGTCCTTGATGGAAATCGAACTCGGAGGTCTTCATATTGAACACCGTCGTGCCTAATACATCACTTGGCATTAGGTCTGGCGTAAACTGAATACGGCTGAAACGCGTGTCAATGAGGCGTGAGACTAATCGAGCTAACAGGGTTTTTGCCACTCCGGGGACGCCTTCAATCAGCACATGACCGTCTGCAAGGATGGCTGTTAATAGCAAGTCGACAGCCTCCTGTTGCCCAACAATCACATTGCCGATAGCCTTCTTTAATTGTGTAATCTTCTCACTGAAGTCCTGAAGATCAGTTCTCTCTGCTTTATTCTCTTCCATCTTGTTGGTGTATTGTTCGTTAGTTTTATTATTAATTAGTCCTTCCATAAAGATTAAAGGTTATTGATGATGATGTCTAATCCGTCTATCGTCTCTTGCAATCGTCTATCGGGTAAGATCGTATCTGCCTCTATGTAGCGTTTTACCTTATCCAGTATCATGCGCACTTCGGCTTCCGGCATACCTGTTCGGAGAGCTAATTGGGTTATATTCTCTCGTCTCGACTCTTCATCATCAACATCTATTAGCAGCTGCCGACGCACTGTCTCTGCAAAATAACTATACTTCTTCTGTAACAAGTCATGGTTTTCATGCTTCTGATAATAGAGTGTTCCGATGAGTTTCACAAACTCCAACGACTTGTTTTCGGGCTGTTTTACCACAGGGATCACCCTTTGGCGACGTCGAGCATAGAACACGCAGAACAACAGCAAACCTAACAATGTGTGAGATAGACGCACCATCTGAGTGGCGCATTTTGCAGCCAGTAACGGAGCGGACTCTCCTTGTTTATCTCGTTCTTAGGCGCATACGCATCTGTACGTGTTACTGGTAAGCCACGGAATTGGGACATCGCACGGAATAAGAGTCCGTTAATCTCGGGGTCAAGTACGCCATAGTTGGTCCATAGGAGTGGGTCACATGAGAGGAACAACTCGCCCTTCCCCCACTTAATTCGTATGAGTCGTGCCTGCCAATAACCGCCTATCTTGTCAGCATACTCATCATCATCTACGTCGCAAGAAACGTCTGTTGTATCTACATCCCCATCAATAGAACGTTGGAAAGCACATAACAATGTATCACATTGGACACCCTCATTTACCTCAATCCCATAGCCTGACATTGATGTATAGACCTGATAAGTATGAGGCGTATAAGGCTTCACTGCATTCCAATAGAGCGTATCCATCGGGATTTGATAGTCTAATAACGACTTCTTCACCCACTGGGGAAGGAAGGAATCTCTACCTGATACCGCCACACCAAGTTTATTTTCGAGGAGTCACAAGCGAAGTCTGAGGTGACAATAAGCACTTTGTTTCCTGCTTTTAACAACCTACTCAACGCTCTCCTATCGGTTTCTGTTGGGTTAAATGCCAATGCCTGCACAAGAATAGCATGTGGTTTCTTACCATATCCATCGCGTTCTAACTGCGCAAAAGTCTTATTCGTCACATGATAACCAGCAGGGATTGACTTCTGCATAAGCGTGTCGAAGACCGCACAACCAAAGGGTTGACTGTCGTAATGACCGAAGGTTGGTCTCCAAACAAACTTTGCCGGAGCATTAAACTCCATCACTAAGACAAAGAGGAGGAAGACTACTATACCTGATAAGAACTTCTTATTCATGCAAGCTGTCTCCTTTCTCTATCTCAACTTCTATATTGAGTAGCTCGTTGACAAGCTCTTCTGACGCCTCATAATTACCATATCTCACACGCATGAAAGCATTTTCATACGCTGGAAGTCGGTCGACAAGAACTCACGTGTGTATTGCGTTGGTGTCTTATAAAGCTGCCAATTAATCTTATGATGGTCTGCTAACCAACGAAGTGTGCGCAGATACACCATTCGTACAGCCTTATAATAATCCTTTTGAGCCATCGCCTTGGTATATTCTACATCAAAGTTGACACCGTAGATATTGTCTTCTTCAGCATCAACACTGCTCACCTTACCTGTACGATGGAATAGCTTCGCACGGTAACGGTACATAAGAAAGGCGATAAAAGCCGCCACGACAATGGCTAAACCTATATAGATATAGAAACGAACATCGCCTTTCCCATTCGGAGAGAACAGCTCCGATATCCACTTCATCAGCTTATTCATCAGCCAATCCCATAGATCTAACTCTGGAGCTTGTAGCTCTTTCGCATAGTTATACGCCTCATCAACGCGGTATTGATGTAGTAAAGCTGTATCGCAAGAGAGCGTGTCGGACAAGGCTTGTAACATATCAGAAGGATTTAACTAACCGTATTATAGCTTTTCAAAGTCGTCTATATCGGAATCTTTCTCTGCCAGTTGTTCAAAGTTCTGGATGCCTTCTTCAACAGAAACTCCATCTACTTCCTCTGCAACACTACCATAGTGGAAGGCAAGCGCAACGACAGTTAATGACATTGCTAAATATGTTCCAAAGTTCATGATAACCGAGAAGATGTATTCGATGAAGTTGTAGATTGGAGAATTAACAACCGATGTTGCTCCTTCATTCGTTGCAGAGATAAAGACCTTAGCAAGGTACATGAAGTACCAAGGTAACGTCGTTACCATCTGGAGGAAATTCTCCACAATACCCATAAGAAGCAGCAATCCAATCAAAGACCAGAAGGAATGAACACCTAATCTCCACCCACGACGAATGGAGCTAAAGACGTTCTCATCATCTTCGAATATATATACTGGCCATGAGAGATAGGCTGGGACAAAGGCAACTAACAGTCCGATAATGACCAAAAAGAATAGTCCAATACCAATAAGGACATTAGGGAATTGGTCATTCGAGGTCACTTCAAAGAAGATAAAAGCAAAGAGTCCAAGGATAATGGTGATGACCACCCATGCAACCACAAACACTAAGCCTAAGAGGAAGGAGCGTTTCATACTCTGAATGATGAGTGGCTTGAGGTCACGCAAGGTCACCCCTTGCAAGCGAGTGGGGCTTCCATTATAATACCTTATCAATGAGAAGCAGATTGAAGAGAGTAAGATAGAACCGAGAACAAGGCAGACTATCAATATAAGATAGGACAGACCCGTATTCACTAATAGGTTTCCTAAAGCTCCATCTGAATCTGCATTATCAACAGCAACAGCCAAATTGTTATCTACAGCAACAGAGGTTAACCACTCTAAAGCGAATGCCTGAAGCAGACAAAGGGGTAAGACAAGATAAAAACAAGCCTTTAACCATAGCTTATAGTTCTCTTTTAAGAAATCGAAAGTTGCTGTGAACTTCTGTCCAAAGGTACGTACTCTATACAAGTCAACCTTGGGTCTCTCTACTTGAATGCGCATGTTTATTACGTTTATAAGGTAAGTATATAAAATAAAAGATTACGAATACTAATGAAAGGAGGATGATGCTCAACCGCACATAGTTATTGATTTCGGTGTGCCGAGTGATAAAGCTCTCTATAAAACCAGCCACAATGAAGAGCGGAACAGTACCTACAATGATCTTCATACCACGCTTTGCACCTCGTTGGAAGCTCACTAAGCGTGAGTAAGTGCCAGGGAATAGCCATCCATTACCCATTGCCAAGCCTGCAGCACCAGCCACCACGATGGATGAGAGTTCTAAGGTTCCATGCAACATAGTGGTTAGTAAGCATTCAGATAACAATCCGTGCTGATAGAAGAAGGTATCGAAACAACCCACCATAACGCCATTTTGGAACAAGGAATAGCCTGGCATGAAGCTCGTCAGTACGCCCATAGCAAATATATAGAACGATACCATGACGTTATTAAGCGTTATTCCGATGAACATACCCCCCTCTTCTTCACTTCCATAAATGCCCATCGGCTTTCCTTGTGCTATGTTCTCGAGCGTCTGATCCATGTATCCATCACCGAGTATGAGCCTTGGGAAAGATTCATCTCCCAGTGTTGAGACGATTCCTATGAGCACACTTATCATGAAGATAGCGAATGACAGGAATAGTAATCGCCGTTCTTTCCACATCACATCAGGTACCTCTTGCGTCCAAAAGGTGATCATTCGTTTCCCATTTCTCACGCTTATTGCGATAGATCTCATTATGAAGTGCAGAGGAAAGGTTGTTTAGATAGATTGTAATTCGTGATGTTGGATAATGTGTTTGAGCAAAGGCAAGATCGGTTGTAAGGTCTGTGTAAGCATCTGCCAAGCGGTCAGGCATTACCGAGTTGATGTTATCCACCAACGCTTCTATTGCTTTCCACTTCTCGATGTTATTACGTATGAAAAGGATTTCCTTCATTATCTCTTTTATAGGTAATGGTGATTAATTCTACCAACTGCCCACAAAAGTAGAGTTTTTTTCCTATATTTGCAACTGAAATAACCAATTTGTTACGAAGAGAATGTCGGAATCCAACATCGTTACAGGGCAATATGTGCAAATCAACCAATCGCCAGCAAGCATTGGCGAACGTATGCTTGCACAGATGATTGACGCTTTTATCCTATTCGTTTACGCCTTTGGTATGGGGCTACTAATATATAATACAGACGACTATCTGAATGATAAACTACAATTATACTCGGCGTTCTTTGTTTTCTTGTCAGTGCTCTTCTATTCCTTTTATATGGAACTCTTCAACCATGGACAGAGCCTCGGAAAGATGATTACGCACATCCGTGTGGTGAAGAAAGACGGTACGACACCTGGTATTGGCGACTTCTTCATGCGCTGGTTATTGCAGTTTATTGACATAGGGTTCTCCTTCTTAGGTGTAGCTGTTATCCTTTTGACTAAGAACTCACAGCGTTTAGGCGACTTAGCAGCCCACACTATGGTGATAAAAATCAATGATTACCATAAGATCCAAGTCTCTCTTGACGAGTTCTCGTACCTTGATCGCAACTATAAACCCGTCTATCCACAGGCAGAAGACCTTTCGCTCAATCAGATAGAGGTCATTCAACGCACGCTCAATGCCGACTATGGCCCTGATAGGGAGCGTCGAATAGCCACATTAGCACCTAAAGTTCGGGAACACTTAGGCATCTCTGACACCAGAACGGGTAATGAGAAATTCCTTTATACCATTATCCGTGACTATCAACACTATAGTCTTGAGATGGTTTAAACACCTATTATAATAAGGTAAGAAATCGAATGATTCTTATACAGAATAGCGTTGGTTCTTAGAGACGAATAGAGAAGAATGTACCCATGAGAGCATCTATCAGAAGCAAGTTAATGGCTATCAGCACTGCAATAGCTTATCCGCCCATCCATTTACAACGCCAAGTAGTGGCAAAGGAGATGCGTGGGAAGTGGGCAATCGTTACGGGTGCATCCCACGGGATAGGGCGTGCTCTGACAGAGGAATTAATCTCTTTGGGAGCAAATATCTTTCTTATTGCACGCAGTGAAGCGGAGTTACAAATGCTCTGTGCGAAAGCTAGGGAGCAAGGGTGCCATGCCGATTATTGTGCGATAGACCTCCGTGATAGGGAGCAACTCGACCGTCTCTGTCAAAAGCTACGCAAGGATATGCCGCAAGTGGACTATCTTTCTGCAATGCAGGCAAATCCATTCATCGCAATATCGCACTGGTAATAGACCGATTGCACGATTATGACCGCACAATGGACCTCAATTATCGATCGTTAGTGGCGTTATCACTCGCATTGTTACCTGCCTTGCAAACAAATAAAGGGCATATCGTTTACTCATCCTCCGTAAGTTCTCTCTATCCAATGGCACCAGGTTGGTCGGCTTATCACGCCTCCAAAGTTGCTGCCAACGCATGGCTTGACACGGCAAGGATAGAGTTAAAGAAGTTAGGGGTGCGTGTTCATGTGGCTTACCTGCCCTTGGTTCACACACAGATGTCGGATGTTAACAGGCAATATCGTAATCTTCCAGCTTACAATCCAGCTAATGCTGCTAAGATTCTCTTGCGCCTCTGCATAGGAAAGAAGTATTGTTACCAACCCTGGTGGGCTACTCTCTCTGTTCCCATTGCGCGTGTCATTGCCCCTATTATCCGTCTTTTCTATCAGAAACTATGAAGATCAAAACATTAGGGAACCTCCTTCTCATTCTTTATCGACTACATATTCTTTCGCCAAAAGGATTATTCTACTGGGCAAAATACTTGCTTTCAGAAGGAATGAGTTTGATGGCTCTGCTCCGTTTCGCCGCTCACTTCTATCCAAATCGCTGTGCGGTAAAAGATGAAGAAGATTCTCTAACGTATCAAGAAACATACGAGAAGGCAAAAACACTGGCTCAACTGCTCTATACACAATACCAACTACGCCCCAAGATGAACGTTGCTCTCTTAGGACGTAACAGCCTCATCCTGTCCTTACTGCTCCCTGCTCTCTCCCGAATAGGCGTTCATATCACTTTGTTGAACACTGACATGCCACAAGATCAGCTTTTAGAATATCTGAGAAAACGTCATTATCAACTCTTCATATATGATAAAGAACTGATAGAAGAGCCTCAACTATTAGCATGCAAAGCCATAATAACAGAGGAACTCCACCACCTTATTATATATAGAGACCATCACGAAGAAAAACAAAAGCTCCCTCGTATGCGCCGCGGAAGGAACATTATCATTCATACGGGCGGTTCGAGTGGTAATTACAAGGCTGTGGCTCGGCGTCCAGCGATCACCTCTTTCCTACCACCCCTCATCGCTCTGCTCCACAAAATAGGGATTGATCAATATGACAGTGTGCTCATCTCTTTACCTTTTCTATCATGGTTTCGGTCTTGCCACACTCATTGTTTCACTCTTAATGGGTAAGAAGATCTGTCTACAAAGGCGTTTCCTCGTGCAAGAAACACTATCAATTATTCAGAACGAACGCATTGAAGTAATGCCCATCGTACCATGCTATGCTTTCAAGACTATGGCTGGTAGAAGGAGCAAAAAGCCAAATGGAAAGCCTAAAATGCCTCATCTGTGGGGGAGACAGACTTCCAAAGCAGCTCATCGAAACTACTCATCAACAACTGGGGAGTGTTCTTTACAATCTCTATGGCACTTCTGAAGCGGGCTTCTTCTTACTTGCTACTCCGCAAGACCTTGCTGCTTTCGACGAAACAACGCTTGGGAAAGCGATATGGGGAGTAAGATGTAAGATTAAGGAAGCGAACGAGGAGCATGTGGGTGAACTATGGGTGCGTTCGAGTTGGGCTATGGCTGGACGCAAGAACCAATGGCAAAAGCACAGGAGACTTGGTCTTTCAGAATCCCGAAGGGTACTATTTTTCATCGAGGCAGAACCGACCGAATGGTGGTATGTGGCGGTGAGAACGTCCACCCAGAACACATAGAACAGGTGCTACTTGCCCACCCTTCCGTCATTGCTGCCCGTGCCTTTGCTGTCTCACATCCACTCTTTGGCAATGTGATACAGGCTGAAGTTGAATGTACTCCAGCCTCATCCATGACAGAGAAAGAGCTTCTCACATGGCTCAAGCCCCAACTCTCACGTGCGGAAATGCCACATGGTATAACCTTCAAAAACATTGGAATGCTATCAACCGGTAAACAGAAAAGACGGAAAATATAATATTGTAATAATAAGAAAACAAAGACAAGATGATGAAACTAAAAGACTTTGATATAGTACAAGACGAGTTGTTGGGTAAAAAAGGTACTCCCGAACGAGATAAATTTGAGAAAGATGTAGCTGAAGCTGTGCAGGCTTATAGGCATGAAAAAGGCTATCAAGATGGCAAAGAAGATATAGTCTCAAATGTAAGAAGTGCTCTTCTCGTATCAAAGAGGGCGTTTCCTTGATGTGAAGAGAGCCTTTCCTCACATCAAGGAAACGCCCTCTTTAAATGGAGAAGAGCATTATCTATCTAACTTCCGTTAGGCGCTCCTCCCCTTAGGGGAGGCTGGGTGGGAGTTATTAGGGGAGGCTGGATAGGGTTTCAGGAGCACCACCACACCCCTCTTGTCGTTTACCATCCATCATGATCTTAAGCGGCTTTTTGGAAACGAACATGGCGTACCCATTGCGTTTCCTCAACAGCTGGAAGAGCATCAAGAACGCTCCGTTGATAGAAACCATCAGCCTTATAAGGATTGATAGTGAAATAACCTACACCAAAGGAAGTAAGGTTTTGGAAGAAATGAGTACCTTGACTCGGGTCAACACGATAATGTTCTAATCCCTCTTCAACGATGATTCGAGCTGCAGAAATATGCGACCACTTCACTGGAATACCCAACCATGGATCACTCGAACCCCATCGGCCGGGACCGATAAGGATGTAGTTAAGGTGCTGATCAAGGAACTTCTGGTTGATTCGCTCAATATCATTAGCGATTAAAGGATTATCTTTCGCCGTGAAAGAAGCCCCCGTCTTGACATAAACAACATCCTTCACGTCATCCGATATACCATGTCCAAGGGAGTTATTACTACGTAAGAGACATTGTTCATCAGGTATAGAAGAGAGGTTCTCATCTAATCGTTGCTTTGAATCAACAATAGGTCTGATCTGAAGAAGATACAATTCTCCTGTCTTATCAGCATTTAGATTGACTGCAAACTCTATCTCCACAGGACGTCGCATGGCGTCAGCTCCATAACGCATAGCCATCTGTAACAACTCTGGTAATGGGAAAACTCCCTGTTGAAGAACGCCACAGCAGGATATAATCTTCCGTCCTTCATAAAGCCCCTCATAGATGGTTTCGTCATCAACCGAATAAGTAGAAGCAATATAAAGGAGGCTTCCGTCAGCCTCAGCATCTTTGAGATTGAGTTTGAGGATATTAAACCCATCATCCACTTTAAAGTCTTCCCCCACATGCTGCATATCGAGCGCATAGAATTGAGTTTGGGTCTCTCGGAGGGCTAACTTCAGTTCACTTAGCTGTAACACTTGGTGTGGATGATACGGACAAACACGTAAGGTTTGACCGCCATCAACGATATATTTGCCTAAACCTAAGGCTAAAGAGGCGATTCCCTCTTCGGCTTTCTCATCACCAATAGGATAATAGTTTAGGGAACGGAGAACGCCCGAAAGATTAGGATAGAATCGATTGTCATATTGTTTCCCTACCACTTGCTGCAAGATAACCGCCATCTTCTCTTGGTCGATGACATTACTTGTTGCGGTCATATAGGCTTTAGAGTCTCGATAATAAACAGAGGCATATACCGCCTTAATAGCGCATGCCAACATGCGTAACATTTCGTATTTATCCTCTAAATAAGGTATCATATAAGTGGAATAAATACCTGCGAATGGTTGGTAATGGCTATCTTCCAACAACGAACTGGATCGAACGGCAATAGGCGAACGAGTCGCTTCGAAGAAGGCGAAGAAGTCGCCTATAAACTCGTCAGGGAGTTGTGCCTGAAGGAAAGCATGGAGTATTTCGTCATCGTTGGCATCGCTTAGTGCAATTTGATAAAGGTTGTTTCTCTCCATGAAACTATCGAAGACATCCGTACAGAGAACGACAGTCTTAGGGATTTGAACCTTTGCATTCGGAAACTGGTTGAAGTCGGGATGACGCTTGATAACATTATCCAAGAAAGCTAAACCGCGCCCCTTGCCTCCTAACGAGCCATCACCTATACGTGCAAAGTGAGCATATTGGTCGAATTTATGCCGATCGAAGAGGGCGACAACACCTTCATTTCGCATGCGCCGATAGGCTACTATGGCGTCAAAGATAATCTTTCGGTGCATATCAACATCTTGTAACTTATGCCAAGTGATGTCTTTTAGGAAGGAAGAAACGGGGAATATGGCACGAGCAGACAGCCAACGACTCACATGATTGCGTGAGATATGATAGAGCATGGAGTCTTTTGGTATCTTAAAGATGTTGTCTTGTAAGTCTTTTAGGTTACGGATGCGCATGACCTCAGCACGTGTTTCGGGATTACGGAAGATGAAGTCACCAAAACCCATGTGCTCTTCAAGAAGATGACGGAGGTCAACACTCATCTTCTTAGAGTTCTTATCAACAAAGCGGAAGCCCTCGTTTTCTGCTTTCTCACGGTTATCACTCTCTGAACTCTCTATGATTAAGGGTAGATACTCATCCTCTTGATGAATGGCACGGAGCAACTTTAGTCCGGCTTCAGGGTCTTTGATGGTATGAATTGGCTGTCCCATGGTTGATTGTATGCCCTCTTCTCCATCACTAAGAGGGAATCGCATGTCGGAAATAACACCTAAGCAATTATCCTTATAACGCTGATAAACACCCCAGGCTTCCTTATAATTGCGGGCAAGAACAACCTTCGGGCGACCACGTTGACGCAAGGAAGCATCGTGCCGAGTCAATGCTTCGGTTGCAAAGTTTTGACTTTGAGTAAGGATATAACTATATAAGTTAGGTAGAATAGACGAATAGAAACGGATGGAATCTTCGACAAGTAAAATCATCTGAACGCCTACTTCACGAATATCATGCTCTATGTTCATCTTGTCCTCCATTAACTTAATGATGGAAAGAATTAGGTTTGTATTACCTAACCAACAGAACACATAATCAAAGATACTTAGGTCTTCATGTTCTATTCGCTTCGTTATGCCATGCGAGAAAGGCGTGAGAACAACGCAATGGATGTCTGAAAACTCTGCTTTCACAGCTCTTGCCACATCGAAAGCATCGTTATCTGCATTGCCAGGCATACATATTACAAGGTCAATATCTACTGTATTCAACACTGAGAAGCCTCTTCAATGGTCGAAACTTGCGTAAACGTAGGCGGATAACGCAACCCCAGCTCCATATACTCATTATAGATCTTCTCTTCAACACGCCCATCATCCTCTAACATAAACGCATCGTAGGGGTTAGCCACAATCAGAACGTTGTAGATACGACGCATCATTAGGTTGACGAAACTTACATCTTTTAGGTAAAAGTTGCTCCACTGCACTGGTAGTTGCTCTTTCATCGACTGGAAACTTAATTTTCTACAAAAATACGAAATAAACACAAGCCATCCTATCTTTTAGTTACTTAATTGATATATTTTATATTACTTTGCACGCTCGACATGCCTTTGACTTCACCACGGGGATGTCAAAAAGAAAGGAGCAAACAAAAGTTTTTCGATTTTCATTTGGTCGTTTGATAGAATTTGGATATATTTGCTGCACCATTCTAACCGAATGATACTAACTAACATAAACAAATAAAGTCAATTTACTATGGAAGTCGAAAAATCATGCAAGCACTGGAACAGAAGCATCCAGGCGAGTCAGAGTATCTACAGGCAGTACGTGAAGTGCTCGTCTCAGTACAGGATGTTTACAACCAGCACCCAGAGTTTGAACGTGCAAGCATCATCGAACGTATCGTTGAGCCTGAGCGTATCATCACATTCCGCGTACCTTGGGTAGATGATCAAGGTAAAGTGCAAGTGAACTTGGGTTATCGTGTTCAATTCAATGGTGCTATTGGGCCTTATAAGGGTGGTCTGCGTTTCCACGCATCAGTAAACCTTAGCATCTTGAAGTTCCTCGGTTTCGAGCAAACATTTAAGAATGCGCTCACCACATTACCTATGGGTGGTGGCAAGGGGAGGTTCTGACTTCTCTCCACGAGGAAAGAGTGATGCCGAAATCATGCGCTTCTGCCAAGCTTTCATGAATGAGTTATATCGTCACATCGGCCCTGATGAGGATGTACCAGCTGGTGACATCGGTGTTGGTGGACGTGAGATTGGTTATCTCTTTGGGCAGTATCGTAAGTTAACCCACCAATTCCAAGGTATGCTCACAGGTAAGGGCAGAGAATGGGGTGGCTCTATCCTCCGTCCAGAAGCAACTGGTTATGGCGCTCTCTACTTCGTTCATCAGATGATGGAGACACACGGACTTGATATAAAGGGTAAGACCGTTGCTCTCTCTGGATTTGGTAATGTGGCTTGGGGTGCCGCTAAGAAGGCAACAGAACTCGGTGCAAAAGTCATCACATTGAGTGGTCCTGATGGATACATTTACGATCCAGACGGCATTAGCGGTGATAAGATTGAATACATGTTAGACCTTCGCAATAGTGGTAACGATGTTTGCGAACCATACGCAGAGAAGTATCCTGGAGCACAGTTCTTCAAGGGGCGTAAGCCATGGGAGCAGAAGGCTGATATCTACTTGCCATGTGCTACACAGAACGAATTGAATGGTGAAGACGCTGATAAGATTTTAGCTTATAAGCCATTGTGTGTTGCAGAGGTTTCAAATATGGGCTGTACCGCTGAAGCTGCTGATAAATTCACCGAGGCTAAACAACTCTTTGCTCCTGGCAAGGCTGTTAATGCTGGTGGTGTTGCTACATCAGGTCTCGAGATGTCACAGAACTCTCTCCGCCTCTCTTGGAGTCCGGAAGAGGTTGATCAGAAGCTCCACTACATCATGAGCTCTATCCATGAGCAGTGTGTGAAGTATGGCAAGCAAGCTGATGGTCACATTGACTATATTAAGGGCGCAAATATTGCAGGCTTTATGAAAGTAGCGAAAGCTATGCTTGCACAAGGCGTCGTATAAATAAAACCAGTTATTCCTCCCCTCTATTTCATCTTTTATAGATGAGAGGGATACAAACTACTAAGAAGGCTGGTTTATTAATTGATTATTTATGAATAGATTCAGACTTTTCTTAGTAGTTCTTTTATCACTACTAAGTAGTATTAAACTGACAGCACAATCTTCGCTGCCAGATGGCAAAGCATCTTATTATAGTAACGGACTACATGGTCGTAAGATGAGTAATGGTGAACGCTATGATAAGAATGCCTTTACTTGTGCACACCGAACCTTACCTTTTGGAACAAGATTAAAGGTTACAAACCCAAGGAATGGTAGGTCTGTAATTGTAAGAGTTACTGACCGCGGTCCTTTCGTGCGTGGTCGAATTGTAGACTTATCCTATGCAGCTGCTCGTGAACTAGGAACTTTGGCTATGGGCGTGGCTTATGTTAAGGTAGAAGTTGTACCCAAAGAAACAGAAATACCATTCATGAAAGAGTCTAAAGGTATTGAGATGCCAGAAATAGAATATGGTACTGCGGGCGTTTGTTACGAGTTTATACCTGAATGGGAAAAGCAAGAAGAGGATAAGCCAAAGGATATTGAACGTAAAGTTGATACGCGAATGGATCGTAAACACATTACACAACAGGTGAAAAACGAAAAGGCGCAAAGTGCAGAAGCACGTAAGAACGTTCAAACTTCAACGAATCGTTCTTCGACACAAGAAGCAAAGCCAAAGGGAGGGAATCCTGCCGCTCGCACGACACAATCATCAAATAATCAACAGCAGACGATACAGCAGAGGAAACCTAATGCACAACAAAATAAGCAGAACACACAAAACCAGAATACAAAGAATGGCTCTAGCAGTAGCTGGACAAACTTCTTTAAACGTATCAAAGATGGGGGTAACAGGATTGTTTGAGTAAGCATTAGATTCTAAAAGAATTGATTTTTCTTATTCCAAAGAGGCAAATACCATAAAAACAATAGAGACAGATACCTTTACCCATCCGCTTCATATTGATAGAGGATCGATAAAAAGTCAACTGGGATAGACACTATCGCGCCTACCCCAGTACCTGTCGTTTCAAAGCTAATTATCAGGTGTTAGTCAAATATCACAATATATATATTCAATCAACCGTATGATCTATTTACTTTGTCTTAATGTTAAATTCCGTCACTTTGCTTATACTCTTCTGACCTTGTAAGACCGTTACTGCAAAAGTCGCCATCCCTACCTTGATCCGCTTATCGGCTTTCACAATCGCAGTGTAACGAACGCCCTTGCCAGGAGCAATACTTTCTATATGAACTGAAGGACTAATGTAAATATGTCGATTACCGCTTGTCTCCAACACTGATGGCTGTACATCCGTGACAGGCTTATCACTGCGATTCATCACCTCAAAGATAATCTTACCAACTTCATTGCGTGATAAAACTCCATCCTGATTATCATCAACAAAACGAGCATTTACAACTTCAATGTTTGGAGCATATTGATAATTGCCAGCCAACCGCTCTACACTCGATTCTGAAGGAGCTTTTGCTTTTTGGTTGAGCCGCACTATAATCTCCCGTGTAATCACTTCCTTGAAAAATCATAGAGACGATCATCGCCAGAGTTAGAAGCATCAAAACCACTACTATCTACACGATTTGGAACAGCATAATCGTCAGTCTGGTTATAGTTCCCAGAAGTAGAACGTGCCTGTTTCTCACGTGCCTTACGCTGCTGAACCTTCTCATAATGATCGTGAACATCATCTTTAGCACGCTGATCAGCCTTCTGCCCCATCGCAGCACCAATCACAGCTCCACCAGCCATACCAACAATTGTTCCTATATCAGAACCTCTCGCACCTGCCTGCTATGCCTCGATAGCACTTCCCTAAAATACTACCTAAACGAACCACCAGACATCGCTCCAGAACCAGCGTATGTTCCACAACTACTCAACAAGATGGCTGCAGAGATTGGGAGGATAAATAACTTCTTCATACTTGCCTGTTATTTTATGTTTGCAAAAAGTAAGAATTACATTATAGTTTCAGCAAAGACATTTCCCTACTTGATGAGGGAAAAACCCTAAAACTACACTAAGACTACATTTCCCAACCAATGAATACACCTGTTCCCAGCGGCTGGGAACAGGGAGTACAAACACTAGTAAAAACGGACTTTTGTAGCAGTGCATCAGGCTAAGAACAAGAATTGCAAATTTAATAATAGAATATAATTCATTTTATTGCGAATATCCTATAAACTTCATCAAGACATTCTTTATATGGGAAAAATCCATATCTTTGCCAAGAGAAACGATTACTATATGGCAAGTAAAAAATTTAAATAGGCTAAAAGTAGTTCTTGCTGAAAAAGCGACGGACGAACAAATGGCTGGCTGAACAGTTAGGTAAAATGACCAAACAACCGTATCTAAAATGGTGTACCAATTCAAGTCAGCCCGATTTAGGCAATCATGATGCAGATTACGAAAATATTAGATGTAGAACGGCTGACTTGGTAAGGTTCAGAAGAATTTAAGAAAGCGCAACGTATGAAACCAATTATTAAATATCGTGGAGGAAAAAGTGAGGAAATAAAGATTTCTTACGAGTTTTATTCCTCATGATTACGATAAATATGTCAGAACCTTTTGCGGGTGGTGCTGCCTATATATTTTTATTTGGAGCCACAGCAAGCATTGATTAATGATATAAACACAAGACTCACAGATTTCTATGACGGTTCAAAACAACTATGAACAGTTAAAGAAAAGAATTGGACAGCTTGGAAAGCATTTATCATTCCAATCAAATAGAATATAGAAACAGAAAAATCTGAGGTTATGCAAAGGATATGTCGAAAAATAAGAATGAAACTTTGTATTACTTACTCAGAGATATGTATAATGGAAAGATTGAAAAATATTTAGAAGCAACATTGTATTACTTTATAAATAAAACATCATATTCTGGGAATGTTGATTCAATTCTAAAAGGTGAATTTAATGTTCCTTTTGGTCGATATAAAAATTTCAATACCGAAAATGAGTATCGGAAGAGCATAGTGCATTATTGAGAAGAACAGAAATTACACAAATGGATTACTCTAAAGTATTTGAGAGATGTTCAACCACAGATTTCGTTTTTCCTGGATCCTCCATATGATTGTGTGTTTACTGATTATGGAAATGTTGGCGAGAACGACTTTTTGGGAACAGAACCAAGTAAAATTGGCTGAAGATTTCGAAAATTTGTCTGCAAAGTCTTTGATGATAATAGGAAAGACTGAACTCACAAAAATTGTATAAACCATATATTAAAGCAGAATACTCTAAGAAGTATGCGGTAAATATTAGAAATCGCTAAAAGCGGAAAGTATGCATTTAATTATAACTAATTATAATATATAAATGGACTCTATAACTCGCATAAAGGAATATATTAAGAAGAATTTCTCCAGTTGGAAAAAGTTGACTATTCTGAATTTGATGAAAAATCGATTTCAGAAAAGATTGGAGTGAACTTTACAAAATAAATGATGAAGAGATTATACTAATATCATATACTAATATTAGTATAACAGGGGACAGACACGTCCTAAACCACAGCTAAGAGTTTTTAGACGAATATAAAAAGCCATTTTATTTTTGCAAAAGAAACACCAGTTTCGTTACTATTTGTTTTCTATATTTGCAAGGAAGATGAAATGGCAGGGGACTGAACAATTTTCAATCCCAAGGAATATATTATTTCGATTGAGACAAATCTTGATAAAAGAAGGCTCTCGAAGAGATTTAAGAAATATTTATGATTATGCGAATGACAAACTTAAGGAAGAAAATTTCTAAAATGTTCTCGTTCAAACTATAAAGCAGATATAAATCAGAGCTTCATTCATCTATTGGTTCCAAAGACCATCCGGAAAAAGATGTTTTCGAGAATTTTGTGAGATATGTTTGACTCAAGACCTTATTTGAATTCTATAAATGAATGAGCCTGATGATATTAAACATGTAGAAACTTTTAGAAAATGTAGCAGTATTTACCGCTACACCACCGCCATCAAATCCAAGCCATTTCCTTTTTGCTTGCAGGAATCTCCGTACTGGGAAAAGCCGAATAGTACGAGAGTTGGCAAGGGCTTGTTGGGACGAAAGGTACAGACAGATACAAGGCGCTAGCCCAAGAATTTCCAAATGGTGCAGGTGAAGCCCAATTGGCATGACTCAAGCGATTTGATTGGTTATGTAAGTCGTGTCAGCAGCAAGGCTGAGTTTGTGGCAGGAGAGTTCTTGAAATTCATCGCCAAAAGCATGGGAAAAACACTGGAACTCCATACTTCTTGTGCCTGGACGAGATGAACCTTGCCCTAGTAGAGCGGTATTTTTGCCCGAATATCTGAGGCGTGATAGAGATCACGCAAAGGCCGAGGATGGCACAGTGACAACAGACCCTATAGTTGAAAAAGGCCGAAGAATGGTATTTTAATCTGACTGCTTCGCTGACATCAGACGAGGGATATTCGCAAGCAATTCAACGAGCAAGGCATTTGCATTCCTCAAAACCTCGCATAGTCGTGAGGCGCGGTGAATATGGACGAGACAACATTCTCTTTTCTCCCGCAAGGTGCTTGACCGCGCCATGACCATTGAAATGAACGAGGTAGATTTGCACGGAGGTCTGACCGAGCGCAATGAGCCAATAGGCAAACTCGACAAGGCAGAACTTATAGGCTATGCCGTTGAAGGTGTGGATGTATATGCAGCCAACAAGGAGGTCTGTGAGACTGTGCTGACTTATCTTGATGCGGTTAATTCTGTATTGGAGGGTACACCCTTCAAGATTGCCTATCGTACACGCAATGAGTTCTTGCTTTATGTGGTGAACAACTTACCGTACAAGAAGGGAGAAAACGATGAGGAACTTCCACAAGGGTATGTCGTGGCCCGTGCTTTGGACGAGATTACCAGCATGAAAGTACTGTCACGCATTGAGGGTGACGATACAAAGGTCAGACGACAAGCTCCTGACAGCCTAACCGAGACCATTGAAGAAGGATTGAGAGAAGTGTCGGAGATGGGAATACCGTAAAGTCCATATCATTGGCAAAGCTGAAGGAAATAAAAGACAAACTTGTTTCGGGTTATACAAGTTTTTGGAGCTGAAAAGGTATAGATGGAACTATTGACAGTTGAGCATAAGGATTTCACGATGATTACCGAATGTACGAAATTCGACGGCATTGGAACAAGGCCAAGGTAACCTGGGCGAGGACAAACTCTACTCCCACTTACTCTTGGTCGGAAGGTGTAGTGTCGGTGAAACGGACAATGGATGCCGACCATGAGACAGACATCGAACAAGGCGTTTCAGCCCCTGCCATTCTTCGACAACATGGACTATCCCATTTGGATAGAATTCAAAGACTATGTGAATGACGCCCAGTTTGGTTCCATCCTGCAAAACGACAATGACCGATTTAGCTTTCGTCGTCACATCCTGGCTAGGGGTTGTCAACTACAGAAAACGAGATCGGGCGGGCGGATACAGATTATATATAAGGTGAGGCAAAGAGACAAGGACATTCCGTTTCGGATTTGAAGTTCTGAGCCAAAAGGCTCGATTATCATGAACATTGGCGTGTCATCGTGGAGGATATTGAGCGAGAATACCGCATGTTGTCATTGGACTATATGCGGCGCACGTTTCATGGTTTTTCTCCCGACCAAAACGGAGAGCATCCCGACATCGTCTGGTGGAGCGTGTTTGAGGGAGAGCAACAAAAATTCATAAAAGCTTGCAAAAGCATCATAGACCGCCCTCGCCACAGACTTCGCGGTGAGAAGTATATCTGAGCGACAAGCTGAAACAAACTCCACATAACATTGAGAACAGGCTGGCAGAACACCGCCGAGAACCAGCATATCTCTATCGTGTGGAGCAACAGATACAGTCGAACGACACGCAAGAGAACCGCTTTCTGAAGTTTGCCCTTCATCAGATAAGCAAGCGGTATGAGAAACTGCGTCAACGCATTGAGGCCGTAAGGACTGCATCCGACACGATGAAAGCAGCCATGCTTGCGACCTCGGAAACAGTGAAGCGACTGCAACATCATCCGTTCTTCCGGACTATGGGACGGTTTAAAGGGAATGAGCCAGAGAGTATGGTGCTGCAAAAGGCGACGGGCTATAGCCTGGTGTACCGCACATGGAACTTTAAGAAGGCCTACTCCCTAAATGACGGTCTGTATCGCTTGCAGACAAAGGATATAGCCACGCTGTATGAAGATATGGTGTTTCATAGAAGTAAGCCATATCGTCAAAGAACAGCTGCACCTGGAAGATGAAAATGTGGAGCACCGCAACCGCATGGAGATGAATGGTATTTTCTCGTAGGAACTTGGAAAGGTGAACACTCACGCATATTGTTCCGCAAGGATGGCATAGAGTTGGCTGAGCTGGTCTATAATCCTAAGAATGCCGATAAAGAAAACGACAATGTGGGCATGAAAAATCTGGTAGTGCCGACCGTGCCACAGAAACCAGACATTGTGTTGCAGGCTTACCAAGAACGACTTGCTGCAAGGCATGAAAATGACCTATCTCTTTGATGCGAAGTATCGCATTGATGGCAGGGACAATGGTGTGGATGAGACCGCAGAGGATGCCATCAATCAAATGCACCGCTATCGTGATGCCATATACTACAAGGATTATGATGCCAATGCCTTGAAGAAAGAGGTCATAGGCGGTTATATTCTCTTCCCTGGTGACGGCGATCCAGATGGCGTGGCTGTATCGAAGTTCTACAAGACCATCAAGGAAGTGAACATTGGTGCTTTTCCTCTTCGCCCTAAGGATGCGGAGAACAGAAAACTCTTGGAAAATTTCATTGAAGAACTCATCCAAACCAAGTCCTGTGAGACCATTGCCCATGTCATACCGCAAAAGGGTACGTATGCTGGAGTTGGCAACCGTGTGCTTATAGGATTGGTGAAAGGGACAATATACAATATCAAGCGTTCGCTGACGGAACGGCGACCTTGTATTATACAGGAAAGCAGTTCCCGACAACCATCGCCTTGCAAGACCTACATTTCTTCATGCCTTACATCAAAGGGCAAGGAGTGCGTGATGTGTATGAGATTACCAAGGTGCGGACTGTTACAAGTAAAGAAGCAAAGCAAACAGATGAGGACGATGCCGATGTAAAGAGCTCTCCGCCTGGCTTTTGAGCTAAGTATGTCCGCAAGCAATATACGAGCCTTCAACCAATAGACACAACAAGGATGATTGGTTTCACGTTTGTTGATACGACTTTTGAAAAGTTGGAGGAATGTGTGCAACAAACAAGTAAGTTCTCAGTAATTATCTTATTTTTAAAAATAAGAGGAAAATACCTTCTAAAGAGGAACTGTCACAGCTATTGAGACGGTCAGCCCGTCAACGAAGCAGCTATCCGCAGCATCACCTATACCTCATACGTGAAGAGGCTGTATGGTTTTATCAGAACATCTGTACAAGAAGCCACCGACATCATCGGCAACCAACTTGATTATGCGCCCACACGAGGACATCTCAGCTATAGTCTTCATGGTACCCAACTGGGCTGCACAAATGGTTCCGCCACAATGGGTATGTGTCAAGGATGCTGAAGTAGAAACATCGTCAACCAAATCAAAAACTCCCAGCACTTTAAATACTGAGGTTTTTATTATAGAGATAAAATCTATTCGGATTATTTCAGCTTTCCCTCTTCTGCTGCATCCTCCTTTTGCTTCAGAAGCATTTTCTGTAACAGGGAGCTTCTGTTACTGGAGCATCAACCTTCTTTGTAGAACGACGGCTACGACAGAGTCTTCTTTAGCTTCAGCCTTTGGAGACTTAGCCATATTCTCATTGTAGTCAACCAGCTCAATGAATGCTATCTGAGCAGCGTCACCCTGACGAGTACCGAGAACTTGATAACACGTGTATAACCGCCTGGACGATCAACTACCTTTACTGAAATCTCCTTGAAAGGCTCAGTAACAGCCTCTTTGTTCTGAAAGATAACGGAAAACAACACGACGTGAGTTGGTTGTATCATTCTTAGAACGTGTGATCAGCGGCTCAACATACTTCTTAAGAGCCTTTGCCTTAGCAGAGAGTCGTAGTGATTCTTTGTGCTGAATCAAAGCAACTGCCAAGTTTAGAAAGCAACGCAGCGCGAGTGGTCAGCAGTACGGCCAAATGGTTGAATTTCTTATTATGTCTCATTTTGTTTTTACTTGTTGTGGATAAACCCGTCAACTTGTCGTTTAGACACAACTCGTCAACTATTCTTTATCAATTTATACTTTGTAATGTCGGTTCCAAACGACAGATTCAGACTCTCGAGCAAATCATCAAGCTCAGAAAGCGATTTCTTACCAAAGTTACCGGAACTTCAAGAGATCCGTCTTGTTGTACTGATACAGAGGTCGCCTAATGTCTCTACATCAGCTGCGCTTCAAGCAGTTGAGTGCGCGAACACTCAAGTTGAGACTTGCGTCGGTCAACTGGTCTTTCAAAGCTGGCGCATGTGCAGAACCTCCTCATCAGAACTCCTGGTTGCCCTCCTGATCTGGATTCTCAGAGTAATCTTCGTCAGAGAACAACATGAAGTGATAAATAAGAATCTTTGCAGCCTCTTTCAGTTGCATCCTTTGGATGGATGGAACCATCGGTCGTAACTCCAACAACCAATTTGTCGTCAGTCGGTCTTCGTTCAACACGATATGGCTCAACGGCATATTTTACATTACGGATTGGGGTGTCGATGGAATCGATGGGAGTACGTTTACATCAGTGCAGTATTCACGATTTTCCTCAGCAGGAACGTAACCACGTCCCTTGTTGATGAGTCAAATCAATCTGCATAGAAAGCTTTGGGTCTAAATGACAAATCACCAAATCAGGGTTTAACACTTCAAATCAGTCAGATACTTACCGATATCACCTGCTTTTGAATTCAGTTGAATTCTCTGCAGTGATACTAACTTTCTCATTCTCAGATTCTTCTACTACTTGCTTGAATCGAACTTGTTTGAGATTCAAGATGATGTGATAACATCTTCCTTTACACCTGGAACTGAGAGAATTCGTGCTCAACATCTCAGCTATACGGATGAGTGTTGGTGCAGAAACCTTCCAGCGATGAAAGGAGGATGCGGCGAGAGCATTACCAATGGTAACACCAAAAGCCAGGCTCAAGAGGACGGAAATTTCGAACTTGCCGAAATGGTCATTGGCCTCCAGCATCACTACTTTATCAGGTTTTTTGAAATGCTAATATCGCCATTAATTTAATGATTTTTATTGTTAGAGTACAACTCAACGATTAACTGCTCATAATATTCTCAGGGATGTCAGCACGGTCTGGACGATGAAGGAACTTACCGCACTTAGCGTTATCATCCCTCGCAAGCCAAGGGTACTTGCTGTGGTTGAAAGCCAGCCGAAAGCTGCCTCAATAACCTCAAGTGACTTAGCCTCTCGCGAACACCAACAACGTCACCAGCCTTTACCTGATAAGAAGCAATATTTACGACATTACCGTTAACAACAATATGCTTGTAGCTAACGAGCTGACGAGCAATGCTGCACGGTAGGAGCGATACCAAGACGGAACACTACATTGTCGAGACGGCTCTCAAAGACTCTGAAGAAGAACCTCACCAGTAATACCGTCTGCCTTAGCAGCCTTATCGAACAGATTACGGAACTGACGCTCCAAAACGCCATAAGTGTATTTTAGCTTTCTGCTTCTCAGCAAGCTGAGCACCATACTCAGATACCTTGCGACGACGGTTATTACCGTGCTGCCCTGGAGGGAAGTTTCTCTTAGCTAATACCTTATCTGCGCCGAAAATTGGCTCACCGAAACGGCGTGCAATTCGTGATTTTGGACCTATGTATCTTGCCATAATTAATATGAATTCTTTTAATTGTTATAAGATGTGATTATACACGACGACGCTTTGGAGGACGACAGCCGTTGTGTGTCAATGGAGTAACGTCAACGATTTCAGTTACCTGAATACCTGCTGCGTTCACCGCACGGATTGCGCTCTCACGACCATTACCTGGACCCTTAACGAATGCCTTAACCTTACGAAGACCGAGATCGAAAGCTACCTTTGAGCTATCCTCTGCTGCCATCTGAGCAGCGTAAGGAGTATTCTTCTTTGATCCACGGAATCCCATCTTACCAGCCGAAGACCAAGAGATAACCTGACCCTCGTTGTTAGCCAAAGATACAATGATGTTATTAAATGAGGTGCACGTGGAGCTGTCCCATCGCGTCAACTCTTACATTTCTTTTCTTAGATGTTGCTGATTTCTTTGCCATAATTAATTTCCTCCTTAGAATTACTTAGTAGCCTTCTTCTTATTAGCAACAGTCTTCTTCTTTCCCTTACGGGTACGAGCATTGTTCTTAGTACTCTGACCGCGAACAGGAAGACCATTACGATGTCTAACACCACGATGGCAACCTATATCCATGGGCGCTTGATGTTCATCCTGGATCTCCAGAACGGAGATCACCTTCAACTGGGAATTCAGCACCGATAATTTCCACGGATCTTGGCTGCCTGGTCATCAGACCACTCGCTGACCTTCAGGTCACGGTTATACTAGCCTTATCAATATCTTTGCTGAACTACTTCGACCAATACCATAGATATGAGGTCAGATGCGAGTTTCGCCACGCTTATTCTGGAGCAAATCTATCCAACAATTCTATTGCCATTGTTTGATAATTAAATAAATAAATGTCATTTGGCGCTAAAAAGCATGCTAAAGGTAAGCATTATTTACGAGAAGCTCACCTCTTTACGCTTTTTAACCTAACCCTGACGCATTTTTGAGACTTAGGGTTTTCTTGTTGATAACGAACAGACGCTGCCCGACGTACGATCTTGCAGTCGGCTGTACGCTTCTTTTTAATGATGCTCTTGTCTTCATATCTCATGTTGTTTATTTATATCTGAAAAACGAGTTCGACCTTTAGTCAGGTCGTATGGACTCATCTCAACCTTCGACCTTATCACGGGAAGAATCTTGATGTAGTGCATTCTCATCTTACCGGAAATATGAGCGGTGATATCAACACCCATTCTCTAATTCCACTCGAAACATCGCATTCAGAAAGTGCTTCAAGATGTCCCGTCCTGCTCTATTGCGGTTTGCTTTGCCATATACCTAATTAAAAATTTTGTCCTTCTAAATGTTCAACTTCCTCAAAAGAGATAAAATATCAGCCTTACCAGCTCTAATCGCATATTGTGTGCTCAAAAGTGAGCTGCTGAGCGACGATCACGTGTAACAATGCTCCAACGATCAGGTAATAATCCGATTTCTCGTTTACCCGCAGTAATCATCGGCTCTGTTACAATACACATTCCCTGCCTTGAGTAACACTCCACTTCCCTCTTACCATAATTAGGACTGCATGGTTTCCTCCTGCATCTCACGTCCGATACCATGTCCCGTTAATTCACGAACAATACCCGCATAGCCTTGTGCCTGGCAATGCTCTGAATAACTTGACCAATATCACCTCACGTGATGACTCTGCTTATGCTACCTCAATACCCATATAAAGGAGTTCCTTCGTTGTCCGAAGCAACTTTCTTGACTTCTTCACTAACTTCTCCAACACAGAAAAAGTATAACAACTATCTCCGTTAAAACCATTTAGTAAAGTACCACAATCAATAGAAATAATGTCTCCATCCTTCAGACAACATCTCACTTGGTACCATAGTACAACAACATCATTGACAGATGCACAGATACTACCGGGAAAGGAGGTCCATAGAACTGGAGAAACCTTTGAATGGGTATAGCACTGTTTATCACGGATAAACTCTTCAGCTATTTTATCTAACTGCAGGTTGCGTAACCCCAGGCTAACATGATGACCAACTTCTGCAGTGTTTTTACCAACCAGCAAGTTGGCCTCACGCATGAGTTCAATTTCATCTTCAGTCTTTAGAAATATACTCATTTCTTAAAGATAAAAGATTTAATAGGCTGCAACACCACCATCGCTACGTGTATGTCCAGAGATTAGAAGTCCATCATAGTGACGCATCATTAAAGTGTGACTCAATCTGCTGGAGCCATATCAATAACACCAACAAGAATCAACAATGAAGTACCACCAAAGAACTGTCCAAATGCATCCTGAACATTCAAGAAACCAGCAAAGCTGGCAGTAACTGCAATGAGCAATAAATAGAGTCCCTGGTCCTGTAATACGTGACATAGCAGAATCTATGTAATCAGCGGTATCTTTACCAGGCTTTACACCTGGAATAAATCCGTTGTTACGCTTCCATATCCTCAGCCATCTGAGGTTGGATTCAAAAGTAATGGCGAGTATAGAAGTAGAGTGAACAGAAATGATAAGAACCACATAAACACAGTTATATGCTAAGCTCTTTTCGTATTCATCAGAGACTGAAGCACAGAACTTGTGTTATCTGAGAATACTGTACAATTGCCAAAGGAATGAACATTAACGCTTGCGCAAAATAATTGGCATTACGTTAGCAGCGAACAGCTTCAATGGAATATACTGACGAGCTACCATATTGTCTTTCCGACAACACGCAGCATACTGCACGGGAACCCTTACGTGTACCTTGCACAGAAGAATAGATGCACAAACAACAGCGCAAGGATGATGGGTTCAACAATGAACATAACAAGACCACCACTCGTAATCGCTGTAAAACGACTACCGACTTCTTGGATGAGCTTGGCAGACGTGCAATGATACCAATCATAATGATTAGAGATACCATTTTGCGCGACACCCTTATCCGTAATACGCTCACCTGAGCCATAAAATGAACATTGATCCTGCAGCTAAAATAATAGTTGCAGGAATCATAAATGTAGTCCAATCAACACCTGTAGCAAGTGCTCCAGAGGCCTGCATCTTTAAGTTCATCAGGTAAGACGGTGCCTGAAACAATAGAATAACTACTGTCAGGACACGCGTATACCAATTAATTTTTCATGACCACTCTCGCCTTCGCGCTGCATCTTTTTGGAAAATAAGGAACAGCAACAGCAGAACTGCATAACAATAGAAGCTGAGATATATGGCATTATTCCTAATGCGAAGATTGACGCATGGGAGAATGCACCACCGGAGAACATATCCAAAAGCGACATAAGACCGCCAGCTGTCTGCGACTGCAATTTCTCTAATAAGGCTGGATTGATACCTGGGATACCACAAACAGAGCCGAATCGATAAATAGCTGTAAACAGAATCGTTATTGAAGTCTCTGACGCAGGTCTTCAACTTTCCAACAGTTCTTCAGTGTCTCAATAAACTTTTTCATTAACTTAGATTATAGTTGTGTTACCACCCACTGCCTTAATAGCTTCTTCAGCAGTCTTAGAAAAGCATTTGCTGAAACTTCCAACTTAGCCTTCCAACTCACCATTACCAGAACCTTAACAAGTTCCTTACCATTGGTGAGACCAGCAGCTTTTAAGCTCCTCTACACCAATCTTAGTAAGATTGTTTCTCTCTGCAAGAGCCTGAAGAGTTGAAAGATTTACAGCGAAATATTCCTTGTGGTTGATATTCTTGGAAACCAGCCTTCGGTACACGACGCTGGAGGGCATCTGACTCACCCTCAAAGCCAATCTTCTTTTTATAACCAGGGCACGTGACTTCGCAGCCCTTGTGACCACGGTGAAGTACCACCGAGTCAGAACCTGGACCACGACCAATACGACGACGTGAATGTGTAGAGCCAACAGCTGGTTTACAGTGTTTAATTTCACAGTACTGTTTTGCTTTAAAAGATTGCTAATCGATGCTGATACCAGATGATGAACCTTACGAGATCATACCGCGGCAGCTGGAGTATCCTCAACCTCAATAACCTGAGAAATCTTACGAAAGTCTCAAAGCACGTAAAGTCTCTTTTCTGGTCTTTAGGAGCACCAATCTGGCTCTCTAATCTCTAATCTTATTGTTGCCATAATTAAATACCTCCTAAATTAACCGTTAAACACTTTATCCATACTGATACCACGCTCACCAGCAACTGTATATGCGTCACGCATATCAGCGAGGGCAGCGATAGTAGCCTTTCACAAAGGTTATGAGGTTTAGAGAGAGACCCTTTGACTTTTACCAATCACGTCGTCAATCACCTGCGCTCTCAAGAACAGCACATAGCACCCCGGCCTTCAAACCAGTACCCAGCTGCAGCGGCTTAGGAGAACATGAGCACCGCTAAAGCGAGCCTCTGCCTCGCGAGGAACAGTGCCTTTCAAAAACAGGAACCTTAACAAGATTCTTCTTTTTGCTGAATCTGTACCTTTCTGGATAGCAGTAACGTCACCATGCCACCAGACCCCAGCCAATAACGCCTTACCGTCACCTACAACGACGATAGCTGCGAATGTGAAGAGTACGACCACCTTTTGTAACTTTTGTTACACGGTTGATAACAACCAGCGATCTTTCAGTTCTACGATCACTATTTACGACTCTATTCATTGCCGTAATCGTTTTCAGAATTTGAAGTCCACCTTCACGTGCAGCGTCAGCCAAAGCCTGTACACGCCATGATAGAGATAACCGTTACGGTCAAAACAACCTGCTCTACCCAGCAGCCTTTAGCATGCTCAGCAACGAGTGCACCTACCTTCTTAGCCTGATCAATCTTAGTCATCTTCTCAAGACCAAGTGAAGAAGCAGAAGCGAGGTTGTTTCCCGTCAGATCGTTAATAACCTAGCGCATAAATCTGCTTATTACTGCGAACACGCTCAAACGTGAGCGATCTGCAGGATTCATTCACACTCTTACAGATGCGGAACTTTATCTTAATTCTTCTTTGTTCTTTCTTTGTTGTCATAATCGTAATGATGCTATTAAAGTTACTTAGCTGCAGCTGTCTTACCAGACTTTCTCGAAATAACCTCACTACTGGAACAGGACACCCTTTACCCTGTAAGGCTCAGGCTTACGGAAAGAACGAATCTTTGCATAGATGAGACCAAAGCGGTTGCTTGTCAGCTGATTCAAGAGTGATGATTGGATTTTGGTTACGCTCACTCTTTGTCTCAACCTTAACTTTGAAGGAAGCTGAATAAAGATTGGGTGAGTATAACCAAGAGAGAACTCTACCGTTGCCCTGGTTAGAAACACGATAACCTACCACAGAGCTCCAGTGTCTTTTTGTAACCCTCACTTACACCAACAACCATATTGTTAACAAGTGAACGATAAAGACCATGGAAAGCCTGCTTCTGCTTGTAGTTTACTGGGCTATTCTCATCAATTTCGAATGTTACCTGACCGTCCTCGATGATAGTCTTAATAGAAGAATCTACCTTCTGAGAAAGTTCACCCTTAGGACCCTTTACCGTAACAATACCACCATTGAGAGATACAGTAACTCCGGCGGGAACACTAATTGGCAGTTTTTCCTATTCTTGACATATTCAATCCTCCAATTAATAAACATAGCAAAGAACCTCACCACCGATCTTTCTCAGCAGCAGCCTCTTTGTCTGTCATTACACCTGAGACGTGGAAAGGATAGCAATTCCAAGTCCGTTAATTACTCTCGGCATGTCTTTGTAACCAGTATACTGGCGAAGACCTGGGGTAGAAACACGCTTCAATTTCTTGATAGCGCTCTGCTTTGTTACAGGGTCGTACTTCAATGCGACCTTGATTGAGCCTTGGGGACCATCCTCAATGAACTTGTAGTTCAAGATGCAACCCTTCTCGAAGAGGATCTTTGTAATAGACTTCTTCAAGTTAGACGCAGGAACCTCAACAACACGGTGATGAGCCATGATTGCATTTCTGAGTCTTGTCAGATAATCTGCTATTGGATCTGTCATAAAATATAAATGTTTAATTAATCGGGACTACCTCGACAATATTAAAAAATCGCTTGAAAGCGGATAATGAGTTGCAAAGATACAAAATCTTTTTCACAATTCACTATCCGCGTCGATATATTTGTTTACCAGCTTGCCTTCTTTACACCTGGAATAAGTCCCTGAGATGCCATCTCCACGGAGACTGAATACAGAGAGACCAGACTGACAGAATGTACCCCTTTGGACGTCCTGTAATCTTACAACGATTGTGCAGACGAATAGGATTAGCATTCTTTGGAATAGACTGCAACTTACAGAGCAGCCCTCAAGCCTCTTCAGGATCATTTGAAGTAGCGATAATCTTTTTCAGAGCTGCGCGTTTCTCAGCATAACGAGCTACAAGCTTTGCACGCTTTACCTCGCGAGCTTTCATTGATTCTTTTGCCATATCAATTAATCGTTTTTAGCATTCTTGAATGGAAGTCCGAAGCCCTTCAGCAAAGCATATCCTTCTTCATCAGTCTTAGCAGATGTTACGAAGTGATGTTCATCACCCTGGATACGGTCAACCTGATCGATATTAATCTCTGGAAAATAATCTGCTCGGTAATACCGAGTATAATTTCACGACCATCAAACTTGCTCTCGATACCCTTGAAGTCACGAATACGTGGCAAAAGATACGCGAACAGGTTTCTCGAGGAAACTCATACATACGCTCACGACGCAGAGTTACCATTACGCCGATAGGCATCTTCTTACGCAATTTGAAGTTTGCAATATCCTTCTTAGAATAAGTTGCAACAGCCTTCTGACCTGTAATAGAAGAAATCTCGTTAACAGCAACCTCGATAAAAGCTTCTTATCCTGGGTTGCATCCGCAAGACCTTGATTGATAACAATCTTCTTCAAAACAGGCACCTGCATAGCTGAAGAATAGTTAAACTGCTTCTGCAAAGCGGGAACAATCTGCTCATATACTGCTTTCTTTAACTGAGCTGTATTCATTACTTAATTTCCTCCTGACTTTTTAGCGATGCGCTTAACAGTCTTGCCTTCACGCTCAATCTTGATACGTGTAGCCTTACCGCTCTTCGGATCGATGAGACTTAGATTTGAGATATGATGCAGCCTCCTGCTTAATGATACCACCCTGTGGGTTAGCAGCAGAAGGTTTTGTGCTTTTAGAGACCATATTCAAGCCCTCTACAATAGCACGCTCCTTATCTGCAATGACCTTAAGCACCTTTCCAGTCTTGCCCTTATCTGCACCAGCAAGAACAATGACCTGATCGTCTTTCTTTTATATGGAATTTTGCCATTTTATTATTCTATTTAAGCAATTAAAGAACCTCAGGTGCCAAAGAAACGACCTTTCATGTTCACTGCACGCAACTCACGAGCAACAGGGCCGAAGATACGACTACCACGATTTCGCCAGCGTTGTTCAGCAATACACATGCATTATCATCGAAACGGATGTATGAACCATCAGCACGACGAATTTCCTTCTTTGTGCGAACGATCAAAGCCTTTGATACTGCACCCTTTTTCAATTCACTTGATGGGATGACGTTTTGTACCGCAACTACGATAACGTCACCAACGCGCGTAACGACGACCAGTACCACCGAGTACACGAATGCTTAGCTTCACGAGCACCGCTGTTATCACATACTGTAAGTTTTTGATTCTGTCTGTATCATAATTACTTAGCTTTTTCTACGATTTGAACTAATCTCCATCTCTTTGTCTTAGAAGAGGACGAGTCTCCATGATGAGTACTGTATCACTACATTAGCCTCATTCTCTCTCGTCATGAGCATGGTACTTCTTTGTCTTCTGGACAAACTTACCATAAATAAGGGTGCTTCTCTTTGAACTTAGCTGCAATAACGATGGTTTTATCCATTTTTGTTGCTGATAACGACACCCTGATCTTACTTTTTCTTAAATTTCTTGTTTCCATCTGGACCATTGTTGTTTATTAAGTTCTCTCTGAGAAAAGTTCTGTTTCATACGTGCAATGTCACGACGACGCAGCCTTAATCTGAGATGGATTCTCAAGTGGAGTAATCTGATGATTCAGCTTCATCTTAGCAAGAGCTGTCTCAGCATTTTCAATCTTCTCAACCAAATCCTTGGTCTCGAGTTCTTTTACTTCTAATCTTCATCTTTCTTAAGCTGTTTTTATCGAAATCACGTCTAACAATAAACTTTGTCTTAACAGAGCAGCTTCTGTGCAGCGAGACGAAGAGCCTCCTTTTGCAATATCAAAGCTACGCCCTCTACTTCAAAGGGACACGACCTGGAGTAACTGGTGCAACCCATCCTGCTGGATCACCCTTACCCTTTACCCTGTACGAACATCAGCAGGCTTACGAGTGATTGGCTTATCAGGGAAGATGCAGATCCAGACCTGGCCCTGACGGTTCATATAGCGGTTTACTGCTATACGAGGCAGCCTCAATCTGACGGCTGTCGATCCCCTTAGCCTCAAGTGTCTTGATGCCGAATGAGCCGAAAAGCCAGCTGTGTACCTCTGTGGGCGTTGCCTTTATTGCCACGTCCGTCTTGAGGTCTTCTATATTTTACTCTTTTTGGCTGTAACATGATAGCTTCTTCTTTTTAACGGTTATTGTTTCTTCTACGATTACCTCTTCCAGAACGTGCACCATTGTTAGAACGGCACATTGCTCTTCTCCTGAGTAAAGTTAGGAGTAAGATCTACCTTGTTGTAAACTTCACCACGGCAAATCCATACCTTAATACCCAGCAGACCAACCTTTGTAAGGGCTTCTGTCTGACAATAATCGATGTCTGCACGGAATGTATGCAGAGGAGTACGACCCTCCTTAAACATTTCCTTGCAGCCATTTCGGCACCGTTCAGACGACCTGTAATTTGAACTTTGATACCCTCAGCACCAGCACGCATAGTGTTGCGCTGCCATCTTGATAGCACGACGATAAGCAATCTTACCCTCTACCTGGCGAGCGATATTGTTGCCAACGATGTTTGCATCAAGTTCAGGTTTCTTAACCTCGAAGATATTAATCTGAATCTCCTTCTTGAAAAGGTTCTTCAACTCTTCTTTAAGCTTATCAACATCCTGACCACCTTTACCGATAACGATACCCGGACGAGCGGTGCAAATAGTAATGGTGACGAGCTTCAATGTGCGCTCAATGACAATACGGGAAACGCTGTCCAAACAGCATTCGGGTAGTACGAGATCTTGCGATCCTCTCACGAGATTATCCCACGAAATTCTTGCCAGCGAACCAATTTTGACTCCCAACCGCGGATGATACCAAGACGGTTGCTAATTGGATTAACTTTCTGTCCCATTCTACTGTTGTTTATCATCATTATTAGCGTCATTCTTTGAATCAACGAAAAGAGTGACGTGGTTAGAACGTTTGCGGATTCTGTAGCCACGACCCTGGGTGCAGGGACGCATCGCTTCATTATAACACCTTCATCTACGAAGATCTTAGAGATAAAAAGTTCACCGTCTTCAGCCTTGCGGTCATTCTTTGTCTCCCAGTTATTGATGTAGCAGAACGCAGAAGTTTCTCAACATTCTGGCGCAGCTGCCTTCTTGGAGAATCTCCAGTACGCACAAGGGCACGATTGACTTCCATACCACGAACCATGTCTACAACATAGCGCATCTACGTGGAGAAAGAAGGACAGTCCTCTGAGCTTTTGCAAAAATACTGGCTTCAAAAGCTTCTTTCTACGAGCTTCAGCCTTTATATGTTTTTCTTGCTCCCATTATATTTTCTATTTTCTAAATGGATTATGACCTGCTTACCTCTATTATTACCAGGTGACCACCACGGAAACGGCGTGTAGGGCTGAACTCATCGAGCATGACCTACCATATTCTCAGTAATGTAAACGAGGGATAAATTGTTTCCGTTATGAACTGCAACAGTGTGACCCACAAAATCGAGAAATCATTGATGCTCCGCTCATGTCTTTACAACATTCTGCTGCTACCACTCTCATTCATAGCAAGAATCTTCTTCTCGAGTGATACGTTGATGTATGGACCTTTTTTAATGAACGACTCATAATTTACTCTTAATTACTTTGATTACTTCTTGTTAGCTCTCTCATGCATGTACTTGTTTAGAAAGCTTTGCTTAGGGTGCACGAGTCTTAAGACCCTAGCGTACCAAGCCCTTACGTGAACGTGGATGACCACCAGACTGGCGACCTTCACCACCACCCATTGGGTGATCAACAGGGGTTCATAGCAACACCACGGTTGTGAGGACGACGACCCAACCAACGAGAGCGACCAGCCTTACCAGACTGCTCAGAGCGTGGTCAGAGTTACCTACACTACCTACAGTTGCCTTACAAGCTGACAAAATCTGGCGTGTTTCACAGAAGGGAGCTTGATAACACAATAACTGCCTTTCACGAGAGTAAGCTGAGCAGAGTACCAGCCGAACGAACGAGCAATGCACCCTGACCTGGACAGCTCAATATTTGCAATTACAGTACCAACAGGAATGTTAGCCAAAGGAAGGGCGTTACCAGCCTCAGGTGCTGCCTCAGCACCATGACATCAGTGTATGCACCGACCCTGCAGTCCGTTAGGAGCAATAATGTAACGTTTTTCACCATCAGCATGGTATAACAGCGCAATACGAGCTGATCTATTAGGATCATACTCGATTGTTTTCACTACAGCTGGAACACCATCTTTCTCTCGCTTGAAGTCGATAAGACGATACTTCTTCTTGTGACCACCGCCCATATAGCGGACAGTCATCTTACCGGTGTTGTTTCGACCACCGGTAGAACGTTTACCGTAAACGAGAGACTTCTCTGGCACGGATGCAGTAATATCCTCGAGACGTGCCAGTAGCTTGTGTCTTTGTCCCGGTGTAACCGGGTTTTAATTACGTACTGCCATTTTTATTTAAATATTGCTATATCGATTGAATCGCCATTCTTCAAAGTGACGATAGCCTTCTTGAATGCGTTCTTCGTCCTTTCACAAGACCTGCCTTGGTATAGCAGTAGCTGACGCTTACCTGCGTAACGAACGGTATTCACATCTACTACTGTAACGTTGTATAAAGCCTCAACTTCTTTCTTAATCTCAAGCTTGTTGGCCTCAGGCTTAACAATAAAACCATACTTTGGCTGCGCCAAAATAGTTCTCTTCTCACCCTTGTGCTTTTACACCTTATCCTCAGAAGACTTGTCTGTCAACTTGGTCATCTTTTTCAGTGACCACTGGTTTCAATGATAAATCCCATAATTCTTCTTGTCTCCTAATTATTACTTGGTTAAGATTTCGTCAATAACCTTCGAGAGTTTTTCTGTAATAACTACTACATCAGCATTCAAAACTTTGTATGAATTTACCTGTGAGCAGTCATAACCTCAGCCTTCTGCAGATTACGAGCTGACAAATATACGTTTTTCTCTACTTCTGGCAAAACAAGAAGGACTTTCTTGCTATCAACTGTAAGATTTTTTGCAATGTTTACGAAATCTTTAGTCTTTGGAGCATCAGATTGAAATCTTCACTACAACAGATAGCATTATCCTGTGCCTTATAAGCCAATGCAGACTTACGAGGCAGAACCTTTGCCTTCTTATTCGGCTCGAAGGCTGTAATCGCGTGCTGAGGACCGAATGCACGACCACCACCTACGAGGACTGGAGAATTGATATCACCACGACGAGCACCGCCGCCGCCCTTCTGACGACCCAACTTTACGAGTAGAACCAGCGTGCTCACTTCTTTCCTTTGACTTAGCTGTACCCTGACGCTGATCAGCGAGATACTGCTTAACTGCGAGATAGAGGACGTGATCGTTAGGCTCAATTCCGAAGATATTCTCGTTAAGAGTTACCCTACGGCCGGTCTCCTGACCTTTGATATCTAATACGTTAATATCCATTACTGCTTAATTAGTACGGTTGGACCATTACATCCAGCAACACTACCCTTAACAAGGATAGTTGTGCTCTGGAATAACCTTTAACACCTGAAGGTTCTGAGTAGTTACTCTGTCGCCTCCCATCTGGCCGCCCATGCGCATGCCCTTGAAGACCTTAGCTGGGTGAGAACAAGCACCAATAGAACCCGGCTTACGAGGCGCGGGTCATCCTGACCGTGAGTGAGACTGACCTACACCGCAATCCCGTGACGCTACAACACCTTGAAACCTTTACCCTTAGATGTACCTACAACGTCTACAAACTTAACGTCATTGAACAATTCCAACAGTAATAGGTGTCACCGAGGTTATATTCCTCGTCAAACTTGAACTCGGCAAGTGCTTCTTTGGTGTTGTGCCGGCTTTCTTAAAGTGTCCCTGCTGTGGCTTAGAAGTTCTCTTCTCTTTAGCCTCGCCGAAACCTAACTGAACAGCCTTGTAACCATCCTTTTCTACGGTTTTAACCTGGGTTACAACACAAGGACCAGCTTCGATAACAGTGCACGGAACATTCTTACCGTCGGCACTGAAAAACGGATGTCATTCCGATTTTCTTTCCTAATAATCCTGGCATTTCAATTAATGATTTTAAAATGAATGTAAATGCTTTTTGTATTAATTTGTTTCTTATTTGTCAACAGATGACTACACCTTGATTTCAACCTCAACACCTGAAGGCAACTCAAGCTTCATCAAAGCATCAACAGTCTTTGCTGTAGAGCTGTAAATATCGATGAGACGCTCGAAATCTGAGAGCTGGAACTGCTCACGTGACTTCTTGTTAACGAATGTTGAGCGGTTTTACAGTGTAAATACGCTTGTGTGTTGGCAATGGAATAGGACCGCTAACAATAGCACCTGTTGCCTTTACAGCCTTTCACAATCTTCTCCTGCTGACTTGTCAACCAACTGGTGGTCGTAAGACTTCAGCTTAATACGAATCTTCTGACTCATGTGTAATTTATTATTTATTATTAATATACATAAAGGTTGCTCCCTCATAAGAGTCATTCGCTGATGAGAGCACTTCATATATTCTTTACTTAACGAGATCTGAGTTGCCTTCAACTCATCAAGAATCTCCTTTGCAAGAGAACTTGATGCACTGGTGAGTGGTGATCATACTCCATGAGAAGTAGCACGACCTAGATGTAATTGTACGGAGAGCGGTTACGTAACCAGAACATCTCTGACAATGGAACCATAGCCTTAACGATACGAGCACCCTAGCGAGCCTCTATCCATGCCCCTGTACAAGACCGACGCTTGTTCAGAGTCACCGATAACATCACCCATGTTCTCTTCTGGAGTAACAACCTCTACTTTCATGATAGGCTCCATAAGAACAGGACCAGCCTTAGGGACAAAGTACCTTGAAATGCCTGATGAGCTACAAGCTCAGATGACAACTGGTCAGAGTCAACTGGGTGGAAAAGAACCATCAGTCAAAGTAACCTTAAGACCTGTCAATAGGAAACCACCGAGGTACACCACTATTGAGACAGTCTTTGAAACCCTTCTCTACTGATAGGATATGAACTCACTTAGGTGCAGTTACCACCCTTAACGACATTGATAAACTGCAGTCGCCCTCTTCGTAATCCTCATCTTTTGGCTCGATTGTTACATCGATACAAGCAAACTTACCGACCACCAGACTGCTTCTTATAAGTCTCACGGCTCTGTGCAGCCTTTGTGATAGCCTCTTTGTAGTTAACCTGTGAGCCCACCTGGTTACCTCTACCTGAACTCACGCTTCAAACGGTCGATGATAATATCAAGGTGAAAGCTCACCCATACTCAGAGATAATAGTCTGACCACTCTGCTCGTCAGTACGAACGGTGAATGTTGGATCCTCCTCTGCAAGCTTAGCAAGACCATTATCGAGCTTAGCAACGTCTGCCTGGCTCTTTGGCTCAACAGCAATAGAGATTACAGTATCAGGGAAAGGTCATAGACTCCAGGATACGATTGGGGCATTCTCATCACAGAGGGTATCACCTGTACGAATATCCTAGAAACCTACACCGCACCGATATCACCAGCAGTCGATTGACTCCATAGGAATTTTCCTTATTAGAGTTCATCTGGAACAAACGGCTGATACGCTCCTTCTTACCAGAACGTGATTGTATACATAAGAACCTGCAACAACCTTACCTGAATAGACACGGAAGAATACCGAGCGACCCATAAATGGATCAGTAGCAATCTTAAGTACGCAACGCTGCAGTAGGTCATTCTCCCTTGGCTTACAGATCCTCTTCCTCCTCAGTATCTGGATTCGTACCTACAATGGCTGGTGTATCCAATGGAGAAGGCAGAAAGCACAAACATAATCGAGAAGTGGCTGTACCCTTATTCTTGTAAGAAGAACCAAAGGAGCGTTGGCAGCATTCCATAGCAGATACAGCCTTTACGTATGCAGCGATAATCTTTATCCTCTGGGATATCCCGACCTTCAAGATACATCCTCCATCAGGCTCATCGTCGAAGTTAGCTGCACCTCGAGCAACTTATCACGCCACTCAGCAGCCTCATCAGCGAGATCAGCTGGGAATCTCCTCTACATCGTATTCTGCACCCATAGTCTCATCGTGCCACAAGATAGCCTTCATCTTGATGAGATCTATAACACCCTTGAAATTCTCCTCTGCACCGATAGGAATCTGAATAGCGATTGGGTTAGCACCAAGAATATCCTTCATCTGCTGTACTGTCTCGTGAAGTCAGCACCAGAGCGGTCCATCTTGTTTACATAACCAATACGTGGAACATTGTGCTTATCAGCCTGACGCCAAACAGTCTCAGACTGTGGCTGTACACCATCAGCTGCAGAATAAGTAACAATGCACCATCAAGAACACAGAGTGAACGCTCCACCTCAGCAGTAAAATCAACGTGTCCCAGAGTATCAATCGAGTTAATCTTATAAGACTTTTGCCAAGGTAGTTCCAGTTACATGTTGTTGCAGCTGATGTGATAGTGATACCACGCTCCTGCTCCTGTGCCATCCAGTCCATGGTAGCAGCACCATCATGCACCTCACCAATCTTGTGAGTCTTACCTGTATAAAAAGAATACGTCTCAGATGTGAGTCGTCTTACCGGCATCAATGTGATGCCATAATACCGATATTACGAGTCAAATGTAAATCGTGATTTGCCATTTTTCTTTTACCTTATTATAAGAAACTTGATTAGAATCTGAAGTGAGCAAATGCGCGATTAGCCCTCAGCCATGCGGTTATATCTTCCTTACGCTTATAAGCACCACCTTGGTTATTGAAAGCATCCATAATCTCAGATAGCAAAGCTTATCAGCCATGCTCTTCCACCACGCTTACGTGCACAGGCAATCATATTCTTCATTGAAACACTCTCCTTACGATCAGGGCGAGATCTCTGTTGGTACCTGGAAAGTAGCATCCACCAATACGGCGGCTCTTTACCTCTACCTGTGGGTGATGTTGTCAGAGCCTGCTTCCACACCTCAAGTGGAGACTTCTCTTCATCCTTCATCTTACCGCCTACGATATCGAGGGCTGCATAGAAGATTTCGTATGAGGTATTCTTCTTACCATCATACATCAAATGATTTACGAACTTTGACACCTTCTGATCATTGAACTTTGGATCTGGAAGGATTACACGCTTCTTTGGTTTTGCTTTTCTCATTTTTTATTTTAAACTTTAATTCTGCGGAGGCTGTCGTCTTTCGTTCTTCAACACCCTCTCTTGGGCATTTACTCAACCTTTGTGATTACAAATCTCCAGCAAAACTGTTTGTTTTTAGTTTATTCTTTTTGAAAGAGCCTCGGGCATCGACCATCACCGGCCGTTGCACCTCGGCTTTATGGATTGAAGTTTCTTTGTTGCCTTTGAACAACGCAGATATTACTTCTTAGCTGCCTTTGGACGCTTAGCACCGTACTTAGAACGACGCTGTGTACGATTGGCAACACCAGCGGTATCAAGAGTACCACGAACGATGTGATAACGTACACCAGGAAGGTCCTATACACGACCACCACGAACGAGAACAATACTGTGCTCCTGCAAGTTGTGACCCTCTCCTGGGATGTAAGAGTTCACCTCCTTCTGGTTGGTCAAACGAACACGGGCAACCTTACGCATTGCCGAATTAGGCTTCTTAGGAGTTGTTGTGTAAACACGAACACAAACACCACGACGCTGTGGACAGTTGTCCAAAGCAGGTGACTTGCTCTTGTCTACGATGTCCTTTCTGCCCTTTTCTTACTAATTGTGAAAAATAGTAGGCATGATTTTTCTTTTTAGTTGTTATATATTTATTTTGTTTATTTTCAATCCATTACACATGCAGACGAGATTGCTTCTTAAAGAATACTATCTGCTCTGTGATTTCGGAGTGTCAAAAGGTACAAAGTTTCCTTTAAATGACCTAATAATAAGAAAAAGGAATAAATTGAGAGTAATTCAATGTAACAATAAATAACCTTTTACTTATTATTTAACATCGATTATCCAACACCTACAAGGAGTTCATGATAATAACAAAAAGAACTATACCTGTTATGACTACATAAAGCCAGTCGCGCTGAATACTAAAATCAACCAATGAGAGCATGACACGCATTACTGGTGTAAGCATAAGGACAATAACTCCCAATTGTACCCAACCTACAGCTGAGAACGATAGAACCGACTTAAAGATTCCTCAAAGCGTGGTATAACTAATAATCTCCCTTACGGAATACACTATAATCGGGCAAGGTTGAATCAGAAGAGGCAATAAGATACCAAATACCTCCTATCAAGGCAATGAGACATGCTGTAAAGACTCCAATGCGCAAAGTATTGCCAATCAGAGCATTCATATTATTCTTTGAGTTGAACTACTTTCCATATCAGAACTTTCCTATTATACCATTATATATCATATTTAAAGCAGCCAACAAAATAGCCACAGCAAAAATCTTTCTCAATAGCCTTACATCTAAACGCTTCAGTAACTTTGCGCCACTCATAGCACCAGATAACACACCAACCATTATTGGAAAGGCAATACCTGGTTCAATATATCCACGCTGAAGATAAACAACAGCAGACGTTACTGCTGTAACACCAATCATGAAATTACTTGTAGTTGTACTTACCTTAAACGGGACTTTCATGCACCCATCCATTGCCAATACCTTTAATGCGCCACTACCAATACCTAATAGTCCAGATAAAGCACCAGCAAGAACCATTACAGAGAAACCTCCTGTAACATTGGTCAACTCATACTTCTGCTGTTTACCATCTTTAGTAGGATAAGAACCAAACTAGTTTTAGTTTCATAGCCAACCTACTCCCTTTCACATCTACATAATCGGTCTTCTGGCGAAACTGCAAGGCTATTGTAAGAAGTAAGACCACACCGAAGACAATAGCAATGGCATTCGTTGGCATCCATAAAGCTACCGCGGCACCCAAGACAGCACCTATACTCGTTGCTATTTCAAGGAACATACCCAAACGAATGTTTGTCATACCTTCTTTCACATACGCGCTCGCCGACCCCGAAGATGTCGCAATAGAAGCTACTAAAGCTGCCCCAATGGCATAATGAAAGTCAATACCAAAACATAAGGTAAGAAGAGAGAACAATAACACCTCCACCTAATCCCGTCAAGGAACCCAGCAAACCTGCACAGTAGGCACCTAACAATAAAAGAATAGTAAAATACAATAATACTCATTGATTTAATTTTGAATGCAAAAAGTAAGCAAATGCTTCGAAAGTAGATAGCCTCTTTCTTTAAAAATTAAGTTGAACCTTATCTAAAAACAAAAAGAAACACTCGTCGACAAATAGAATCACATTTATCATTTCTAAGGATCTAACATTCTCAAACACGCGAGCGCAATTACTGCCTAAAATGTCTGGACCTCATCTATAATTATTAACTTTGCCGAAAAATAAGCAAACGATGGACAAAAGAACAAATGTAATTACCAAGAATCCTATTAATTTCATTGGAACACGATTTTTAAAACTGTATCTACTCATTGGATTCATCCTAAGAATTATCTTAATGTGGAATGTCTGAATTCTTCTTTCTCATTCTGAGAATAATCAGATTTTTAAGTGTTGGCTTCGTAACAGACATTTGTATGGCAATTTTGCTTGCCTTACCATTGCAAATTATAAACCTTGGGCTAAATGAAGCTAAATATCATCGCGTCACGGGATGGATCATTGAACTTCTACTATCTATCGCCTTTGCCTACGTATTATTCTTCCACACCATCTTCCACGAATACGGAGGCGGCGCACCAAAGATTGCACGAATATTCCTCGGATGGAAACTATTTAGTTTCTCCATACGCTTTTTCATTCCAAGAACAAGAGAAACATGGCATAGGTTTCCCTCTATACAACCCTGGAGCTGTATATGTTTCTTATTACTTTGCGTCACAGCAGGAGAATACATCTTCTGGGGAGAGTTTGGCGTAAGATATAATTTCATTGCAGTAGACTATCTCGTCTACACTCACGAAGTTATTGGGAACATCATGGAATCCTATTCTATTGTTCCGTTGATTGGCATTACATTACTCTTAACAGCTGCAATTATCTTCCTTCAATCGCGACATTACAAGCTAAAAGGTTTACTCATCTTTACAATGCAGAAGAAGTTTCTTATACACCTTTCTATATATATGGTCTTAGCAATAAGCTCATATTTTATCTTACAAAAGGCACCCATGCTCTACAAAGTAACAATCAATACGTTACCCAACTTGAACAAAACGGAGCCTGCGACTTTGTCATTGCTTTCAAGAGTAACATGTTAGAATATGATAAGTTCTATACCATGTTACCCAAACAACAATGTGTGTCTCTGTATCGTCAACTAAGTGGACTTAATAATGAGGGAAAGAAGACGATTGGAGAGTCCCTTGCTTCACAACGCCCTAACATCGTCTTAATAACGAGTTTGAAAGCCTAAGTGCTGATTTCGCTTACGCGATATGGAAACAAAGAAACCTTACCCACAACGTGACAAGCTCATGCAAGGGAGTATTGTCTTTGACAGTCTATACGCAGCAGGAAACAGAACTGTTAGAGGATTAGAAGCATTATCTCTTTGCATTCCACCGAGTGCAGGAGAAAGCATCATCAAGCGAAAGGCTAACCGAATGGGGAACTTATCAATAGGTCGTATCCTTTCTCACTTAGGGTACAAATCGCAATTCATCTATGGCGGAGATAGTTATTTCGATAACATGGGCGACTTCTTCAGTCATAATGGCTGCGAGGTAATAGACCGAAAGGACATACCGAACAATCCAAAAGTAACATTCGCAAACATTTTGGGGTGTCTGTGATGAAGATATCTTCAACAAGAGCTTACAAGTATTCGATAAGAACTATCAGTCGAGGCATCCTTTCTTCGCACAGATTATGACCACGAGCAACCATCGCCCTTACACCTATCCCAGTGGCAGAATTAAAGTAGACGGTGACCCTAACACAAGAGAAGCCGCAGTGAAATATACAGACTACGCAATCGGTAAATTCATTAATGACGCCCGAAAGAAAGCATGGTTCCAGAATACTGTATTCGTAGTTGTGCTGATCACTGTGCATCCAGTGCCGGGAAAACATCGCTTCCTATAGATCGATACCATATTCCATGCCTCGTCTATGCATAGCTATTCTCCAACCAAGAAAGATTGAAACTATGCTGCTGCAGATTGATGTCATGCCTACCCTACTTTCTCTCCTCAAGTTACGTTGCACTGTAAGTTTCACAGGACAAGACATCCTCGCACCAACCTATCATCCTCGTGCATTCATGGCAACTTACCAAGACCTTGGGTATCTTGAAGGTAACCGACTAACTGTTTTATCGCCAGTCCGCAATATACGACAATACATCGTTCGTCCATTACATGATGGTACATTTGAAGAGCAACCTACAAAGCAGATGAATCAAGAACTCGTCCGCAAAGGCGCGGGCTTACTCAATACACAAACTTATGCGTGAAAGCGCAATAAAGCTTAACCAAAGTGAGTGAACTTGTAACGTAGCCAAGCCCCTCTGAAACAGAAAGTCGCCCCCAATATGGGCGACTTTCCAATCTTTAATCTTAAAGGATTGCTTATGCTTCAACCTTACCATTTGCCGAATGGAGCGATGGTGCGTGGTCCCTACTCTTTTTGGCTCGTGGCGATCAATCTTACCAAACTCTTTCTCGTAGCGTACTACATTATCCTGCAAAGCTGCAAGAAGACGAAGAGCATGCTCTGGGAGCGATGATAACACGACTGGTAACTGTAGCCTTTGGAACACCCGGAAGAAGTGTAGCAAAGTCGAGCACGAAACTCTGAACTAGGTGAGAATTATCTGGAAGTTTGTATAAACACCATTAGCGATTTCTGGTGAGAGATCAATCTGCAACTGCTGTCCCTCTTGATTCTGATTGTTATTGTCCATTTTTACTTAAAAGATTTAGATAAATAATCTCGTTTGTATTGCTTGAATAAACCGAACAAGGTTAGCGTTATCTACAACCTCTTTGCCCTCGTAGGGTCTAGCTTATGCAAAAGGTAATACTTTCATTGCACTTACCCAAAATCTTAACGCAATAGTTTTACACTATACAGGAACCAATCACAAACCAATAGGTCAAAATAAAGATTCAACCTTGTCTCCGCATCATTTGTACCTATTATCATTACATTTCTAACCTATTCAATTTAAATTAACCCTGTTCGCACTCTTTGTCCTAATAAACTTCGCATTCTTTCTCACCAGTTCCCCATTCCTTTCTCATGCCTCCTGTGTCTTTTATCCGTATCTTTTTATCAGTCTATCCTGATCAAATTTCAATTTCAGCGTAGTGAAAAGAAACAATTTCAGCGTGATGAGAGAACAATTTCAGCATAGTAAAATATTCTTTCACTACGCTGAAATTATAATTAATGCATGTAAAAAAGCAGGAAATGAAATGCAATACATATTACATCTCACTTCCCTGCTTATTCTTTAAAATAAGAGGAGTGCCAAATACGCTGTTTCCTGTCTATCTTATAGAGGTGAAAGTTTCTTATTAAAGACCGCGCCCTTTAATCCCACACGAAACTTCTGCCGTAGCTCCTATTGCCGATTTTTCTGCATACAGTTTTACCATTGCGAAACAACCCTTAACTAAGAAAAAGTTCACAGCATAATGCCGTGAATCCCTCTTATATTGATGTAATGAATGTTCTGATTTAATCCTGCGTAGCTTCTGCTACTTCCTGATTAGCATAATCAATAACATTCTTCTTATTCGCCTCCATGCGCTCGTGCTCTTCTTGAGAACCTACGATAATCTTCTGCCATGGCGTGAGACCAGTACCGGCAGAGGATGAGGTGACCGCAAAGTACGTTCTCCTTCATTCCCTCAGTCTATCGCTCTTACCACGAATAGCAGCTTCGTTGAGAACCTTTGTGGTTTCCTGGAACGAAGCAGCACTCATGAAGCTCTTTGTACCAAGGGCAGCACGCGTGATACCCTGTAGGATCTGAGTTGCTGTTGCTTGTACGGCATCACGAACCTGTACAACCTTGAGGTCGCGACGCTTCAGGCTTGAGTTCTCATCGCGTAACTTGCGTACAGACAGGATCTGACCTTTATAACAGTTCTCAGAGTCGCCCGGATCGGTAACGACCTTCTTACCCCAGATACGGTCATTCTCTTCCCGTAAAGTCGAGCTTATCAACCAACTCCTGCTCCAAGAATGTTGTATCTCCTGGGTCATCGATACGTACTTTACGCATCATCTGACGAACGATAATCTCGAAGTGCTTGTCGTTGATCTTTACACCCTGAAGACGATAAACGTCCTGTACCTCATTTACAATATACTCCTGAACGGCTGTTGGTCCCATGATAGAAAGGATATCAGCTGGAGTGATAATACCGTCTGACAATGGGGTACCAGCACGAACAGCATCATGCTCCTGTACCAGAATTTGCTTTGACAAGCTAACAAGATACTTGCGCTGCTCACCTGTCTTAGATGTTACGATGATCTCGCGATTACCGCTTTACCTTACCCATTGTAACCTCACCATCGATTTCAGATACAACGGCTGGGTTAGAAGGATTACGAGCTTCGAAGAGCTCGGTAACACGTGGAAGACCACCCGTGATGTCACCAGCGCCACCAACAGAGCGTGGAATCTTAACGAGTGTCATACCCGTCTTGATTTCTGCACCGTCTTGGAGGATTTGCTCCAAGTGACCACCTACAGGGAGGTTATAAGTTCCGAGGATATCATTAGGTGAGTATTGTCCATCGGCACCTTTCTCTGCTCCGACCTTAACAACATCTACAGTTGGAACCTTTGCTTTATCACGTGAGTCTGTGATAATGCGCTCCGTCAAACCTGTTGCATCATCGGTCTCTGCCTTATAGGTTACACCTTCAACAACATCGTGTAGGCGAAGCACACCGGCATACTCACTAACGATAACAGCATTGAATGGATCCCACTTACAAATTAAATCGCCTTTCTGTACCTTATCACCTGCCTTGAAGTAGAGAGAACTACCATAAGGAACGTTTTCAGTAAGTAACACGATACCTGTATTAGGGATCAACAAAGCGGATTTCAATCAATCGACTGACTACCATTGGCACTCCTTGTCATCATCATCCAACGAATGGTACGGTGCAGAAGCTCGTCAAGCTCGATCTTAGCTTCGTTCTTAGCTGTGATAGTTGCGTTAGCTGCTAGCGTTACCAACGACACCGCCGGCGTGGAACGTACGAAGTGTAAGCTGTGTACCAGGGCTCACCAGTAGCTTGGGCTGCAATGACACCGACAGCCTCGCCCATCTGTACCATACGGGCGGTAGCGAGGTTACGACCGTAACACTTCTTACATACACCCTTCTTGCTCTCACAAGTAAGTACTGAGCGAATCTCAACCATCTCAATAGGAGAATCCTCGATAGCCTGTGCCTTTGCCTCGGTGATTTCTTCACCAGCTGCAACGATGATTTCACCAGTTGTTGGATTGATAACATCGTGAACTGACACACGACCTAAGATGCGTTCATATAGGTTGCAATCGTCTCATCGCCACTCTTCAAGGCGCGACACTCAAGACCGCAGGTGAACCACAGTCCTCCTCATTAATGATAACATCACGAGAAACGTCAACAAGACGACGTGTCAAGTATCCGGCATCGGCTGTCTTCATAGCGGTATCAGCCAAACCCTTACGAGCACCGTGTGAAGCAATAAAGTACTCCAACACTGACATACCCTCCTTAAAGTTAGAGATGATAGGGTTTTCAATAATCTGTGCACCTTCAGCACCAGCCTTCTGTGAAAGCAACCATGAGACCACGCATACCAGCAAGCTGAGCAATCTGGTCAGAAGAACCACGGGCACCAGAGTCAAGCATCATATATACAGCATTGAATCCTTGGTCGGCCTCGGTCATGTGCTTCATCACACTTGCCTTAAGGTTATTGTTAACGTGTGTCCAGCATCAATTACCTGGTTGTAACGCTCCTATATCAGTGATGAAACCCATTTCGTAGTTAGCCTTCACTTGATCCACCTCATCTTGACCCTTACCAACAATATCTATCTTCTCTTCTGGAACGATGATATCGTCCAAGTTGAAGGATAGACCTGCTACGTATGCCATGTGGTAACCGAGGTTCTTGATACCATCAAAGGAACTCACAAGCACGTGCCATACCGACAGCCTTAATACATCAGCAATAAGACCACGGGTGACTTCTTTGAGATAATGCCATTGAAGAAACCAATCTCGAGTTTGGGATAATCTGGTTAACGATAACGACCAACAGAGGTTTCAACCATTCTCTTCTGTATCTACACCATCTACAAGGTCGTCAACAACAACCTTTACTTGAGCATGAAGGTCACACTTCTTCTCATTGTAAGCAATGATTGCCTCTTCTGAACCATAGAACGAAAGACCTTCACCCTTAGCACCCGGACGAATCTTAGTAATATAGTAGAGACCAAGCACCACTATCCTGTGAAGGAACGGTGATAGAGTGCACCATTGCAGGGTTAAGAATATTATGGCTCTGAAGCATCAAAATCTGAGTCTCTAAGACTGCCTCATTACTCAATGGGAGGTGAACAGCCATCTGGTCACCATCGAAGTCGGCATTGAACGCTGTACATGCCAATGGGTGCAACTGAATAGCCTTACCCTCTATGAGTTTAGGCTGGAATGCCTGAATACCCAAACGGTGAAGTGTCGGCGCACGGTTCAACATTACTGGGTGACCCTTCATCACATTCTCAAGGATATCCCAAATAACTGGCTCACGACGATCTACGATCTTCTTAGCACTCTTTACAGTCTTCACGATACCACGCTCAATGAGCTTTGCGGATGATGAATGGTTTGTAAAGCTCTGCTGCCATCAACTTAGGAAGACCGCACTCACCCATCTTCAACTCAGGGCCAACAACGATTACGGAACGCGCAGAATAGTCAACACGCTTACCGAGGAGGTTCTGACGGAAACGTCCTTGCTTACCTTTCAATGAGTCAGAAAGTGACTTCAAAGGACGATTGCTCTCACTCTTTACAGCAGAAGACTTACGACTGTTGTCAAAGAGAGAGTCAACAGCTTCCTGAAGCATACGCTTCTCGTTACGAAGAATAACCTCAGGAGCCTTTATCTCCATCAATCGCTTCAAACGATTGTTACGAATGATAACACGACGATAGAGATCGTTGAGGTCGGAAGTAGCAAAACGACCACCATCCAATGGTACCAATGGACGAAGTTCTGGTGGAGTAACAGGGATAATCTTCATGATCATCCACTCTGGCTTATTCACACCTATTGACTGACGGAAGCCTTCTACAACCTGCAAACGCTTCAATGCTTCTGTCTTACGCTGCTGACTAGAGTCGGTTGTGGCACGATCACGTAATTCGCCAGCAAGACGATCAAGATCAATACCAGTAAGTAAGTCATAGACCGCCTCTGCACCCATCTTAGCAATAAACTTACTTGGATCAGAATCATCTAGACGTTCATTACCCTCTGGGAGTTTGTTATCGAGGATATCAAGATATTCATCTTCAGAAAGAAGGTCGAACTTATGAGAACCATTCAAATCCTCATCCGTATCGGCATTCTTCATACCCTCTACGACACCCGGCTGGATGACAACATACTTCTCATAGTAAATAACAGCATCTAACTTCTTGGTTGTCATACCGAGGAGGTAACCAATCTTGTTAGGAAGACTACGGAAATACCAAATATGAGCAACTGGGACAACTAACTCAATATGACCAGCGCGCTCACGACGAACCTTCTTCTCTGTTACCTCAACACCTACAACGATCACAAACAATACCCTTATAACGGATACGCATAACTACCACAAGCACACTCATAATCCTTTGTAGGACCAAAGATACGCTCGCAGAACAGACCATCACGTTCTGGTTTATAGGTACGATAGTTAATGGTCTCTGGCTTGGTTACCTCACCAAAAAGAATTTTCAAGGATTTCTTCAGGTGAAAACCAGTCCGATAGTAATCTTGCTGAAATTACTCTTTTACTTTATTATCTTTCTTAAAAGCCATGTTTTACTTCTATTATGGGGTGTACGTATTAATCAAGTTTGATGCTTAGTCCGAGACCACGCAATTCGTGTAACAACACGTTAATGACTCTGGTATACCTGGTGTTGGCATTGGTTCGCCCTTAACGATAGCCTCATAAGCCTTAGAACGACCTACAACATCATCAGACTTGATTGTCAAAATCTCCTGAAGAACATGAGATGCACGAAAGCCTCAATAGCCCAAACCTCCATCTCTCGAAACGCTGACCACCAAATTGCTGCTTTACCACCAAGTGGTTGTTGGGTAATCAGTGAGTACGGACCGATACTACGAGCGTGCATCTTATCCTCTACCATGTGACCGAGCTTCAAGAAGTAAGTGATACCAACAGTTGCTGGTTGATCGAACTTCTCACCAGTCTCACCATCATAGATATATGTAGAGCAAAGGTTAGGTAAACCAGCCTTATCTGTCCACTCCTTCAAGTCTGAAAGTTTAGCACCATCAAAAATTGGAGTAGCGAACTTAACACCTAACTTACGACCTGCTGCACCAAGGATGGCCTCGAATATCTGACCAAGGTTCATACGAGACGGTACACCCATTGGGTTCAATACCAAGTCAACAGGACGACCATCCTCAAGGAATGGCATATCCTCGGTACGTACAACCTTAGAAACAATACCCTTGTTACCGTGACGACCAGCAAGTTTATCACCAACTTGAATCTTACGTTTCTTTGCGATGTAAACCTTAGCCATCTGAAGTACACCTGAAGGGAGCTCATCGCCAATGGTAATAGCAAACTTCTTACGCTTCAATTCAGCATCCATCTGCTTATACTTGCGGATGAAGTTCATAATTAACTTCTGGATCAAGAGGTTGGTATGTTCGTCATCTGTCCAACCATTCGATTGGATTCCCTCATAATCAAGGTTCTTCAGAGCAGCAGCTGTAAACTTACTACCCTTTGTGATGATTTCTGCATCAGAATAATCTTTAACACCCTCTGATACCTTATCTTCCGTCAACTCAAGTAACTTATCAACCAAAAGGTCTTTCAAGTCATTTACCTTTGCCTCTTGCTCTTCATCAATCTTAGCAAGAGTTATCTTATCTTGACGCTTACTCTCACGCGTCTTAATAGCACGTGCAAAGAGTTTCTTATCAATAACGACACCACTCAATGAAGGGTTAGCCTTCAGGGAAGAATCCTTCACATCGCCAGCCTTATCACCAAAGATAGCACGAAGGAGCTTCTCTTCAGGAGAAGGATCGCTCTCACCCTTAGGTGAAATCTTACCAATCATAATATCGCCTGGTTCTACACGAGCACCAACACGAATAATACCATTATCATCAAGATCCTTTGTTGCTTCTTCACTTACGTTAGGGATATCTGACGTAAACTCTTCTACACCACGCTTCGTCTCACGTACCTCAAGAGAATACTCATCAACATGTACAGAAGTCAATACGTCTTCACGTACCATACGCTCAGAGATAACGACAGCATCCTCATAGTTATAACCTTTCCAAGGCATGTAAGCAACAAGGAGGTTACGACCTAAGGCTAACTCGCCATTCTCTGTAGCATATCCTTCGGTAAGAATATCACCTTTTCTTTACACGCTGCCCTTATTACAAATAGGACGGAGGTCTACTACCATATTCTGGTTAGTACGACGGAACTTTGGAATGCGATATTCTTTTTAATGCTGGTTCAAAACTTACGAACTCTTCATCTTCTGTACGATCGTAAAGGATACGGATAGTTGTTGCATCAACATATTCGATTACACCTTCACCTTCAGCCATAATCATGGTACGTGAATCCTCACATACCTGTTTCTCAAGACCTGTACCAACAATTGGGGCATCGTTATGAAGCAATGGAACAGCCTGACGCATCATGTTACATCCCATCAACGCACGGTGACCATCATCATGCTCCAAGAAAGGAATAAGACCAGCAGACACTGAAGCAATCTGTTGTGGAGAGACATCTATCAAGTCAACAGAGTCTGGACTAACAACAGATAATCTGCATCCTGACGACACTTTACGGTGTCACGAACGAATGTACCATCATCATTCAATGGTGCATTACCCTGTCCGATAATCTTGTCTTCTTCTTCTTCTGCTGTCAAGAATACAACATCCTTGTTATCCATATCAACCTTAGAATCATGTACACGACGATAAGGTGTCACGATGAAACCAAGATCATTAATCTTAGCATACATACAAAGAGAAGATATCAAACCAATGTTAGGTCCTTCAGGAGACTCAATCGGACAAAGACGACCATAGTGAGTATAGTGAGACGTCACGAACCTCAAAACCTGCACGCTCTCGTGAAAGTCCACCAGGACCTAACGCAGAAAGAACGACGCTTATGTGTTACCTCTGCCAATCGGGTTAGTCTGATCCATAAACTGGCTCAGAGGGTTAGTACCAAAGAAAAATTGATAACACTTGAAATTGTCTTTGCATTGATCAAATCAGTTGGTTGGAACACTTCACTATCACAGAACATTCATACGTTCACGGATAGTACGGTTCATACGTGCAAGACCAATTGAGAATTGATTAGCAATTGCTCACCGATGGTACGTACACGACGATTTGACAAGTGGTCAATATCATCAACAGTTGCATTTGAGTTGACTAAACTGATGAGATATTTGATAATCTCAACGATATCGTCTTTTTGTCAACACGCTGTGTCCATATCCGTATTCAGATTCAACTTCTTGTTGATACGATAGCGACCAACTTCACCGAGGTCGTAACGCTTATCAGAGAAGAACAGATTTTGGAAAAACTTCACTTTGCCGCATCATCTGCTGCATCAGCGTTACGAAAGCTGACGATAGATATAATTTACAGCTTCTATCTCTGAGTGACTAGGATCCTTTGCAAGTGTGTTGAAAATGATAGAATACTTATTTGCTGCATCCTCATCCTTATGGAGTAAGATTGTTGACACAGAACTATCAAGAATCTCATCAACGTTCTCCTCTGTAATGATTGTCTCACGTTCAACAACGACCTTATTACGTTCGATAGATACAACTTCACCAGTATCCTCATCTACGAAGTCTTCAGTCCACGTCTTCATAACGTTACCAGCAATCTTACGACCAATAGCAGCCTTCATATTCTTCTTATTAACCTTAATCTCCTCACAAAGATCAAAGATCTGAAGAATGTCACGATCAGACTCATAACCTATAGCACGTAACATCGTAGTTACAGGTAACTTCTTCTTACGATCAATATAAGCATACATGACATTATTAATGTCTGTTGCAAATTCTATCCAAGAACCTTTAAATGGGATGATACGCGCACTATATAAGACCGTACCATTCGCATGAACACCTTGACCAAAGAATACACCTGGAGAACGATGTAACTGAGAAACAACTACACGCTCAGCACCATCGATAACAAAAGTACCATTGCTAGTCATGTATGGAATTGTACCCAAGAATACATCCTGAATAAACGTACCAAAATCCTCATGATCTGGATCTGTACAATACAGCTTCATCTTAGCCTTTAAAAGGTACGCTATGGGTTAAGCCACGCTCAAGACATTCTTCAATAGTATATCTTGGTGGGATCAACATAGTAATCCAGGAACTCAAGGACAGAAATTATTACGCGTGTCTGCTAATAGGGAAGTTCTCTGCAGAACACCTTATACAAACCATCATTCTTGCGTTCCTCAGGCGGAGTGTCCAGCTGCAAGAAGTCACGGAAAGACTTCAATTGCACATCGAGGAAATCCGGATATGGATATGGATTTTAACGCTGGCGAAATTTACTCTGGGTTTATTATCTAATGCCATAAACTGAAATTAAATATTCGAATATTTAAAGTCCACGACGGACTAAAAAGCGTGATTAAATATCTCACGGATGTACCAAAAAGACACAAAAAGGTTAGGGACTCACCTAGCTTGGTAAATCCTAACAAATTATATTAAATATAAGAATGAAGTAAAATTACTCAATTCTACCTCAGCACCTTCAGCCTCGATAGTCTTCTTCAGTTCTCAGCTTCAGCCTTAGCCATACCCTCTTCAAAGTAGAAGGAGCACCATCAACAAGATCTTTAGCTTCCTTCGAAACCGAGACCACAAGCCTCCTTAACAGCCTTAACTACCTTAGCTTATTAGCACCAGCCTCAACGAGAACTACGTCAAACTCTGACTTCTCCTCTGCACCAGCTGCCACCACACAGCAGGACCAGCAACAGCAACAGCTGCAGCTGCAGGCTCAATACCATGCTCGTCCTTGAGGACAGTTGCCAACTCATTTACTTCCTTAACAGTAAGGTTTACTAACTCTTCTGCAATAGCTTTTTACGTCTGCCATTTTATTCTAACTTTTTAATTTTTGTTCTAAAAATAATATATCTTTGACTTTATTAGATTTCTTACTCAGCACGCTCACCTAAAGTCTTAAGTACACCATGAATAGTGCCAGCGCTGACTGAAGAGCGAAACAACGTTCTTGGCTGGAGATTGTAGCAATGTAACAACATCTGCAATAACTTCGTTCTTACTCTTGAGAGCTGCAAGTTCTTCGAGCTTATCTGCACCAATAAATGAGGTTTCCTCTACATAAGCTGCCTTTAGAGCAGGGAATAGCTTCACTTCTTTATACTCTTTCAACAGTTTAGCTGGTACATTTGCAGTATGAGCAAACATAACTGCAGTATTACCTTTCAAAGAACCATACAGTGGTTCAAAATCTACATCTGAAGCTTCAAAAGCCTTGTGAAGAAGAGTATTCTTCACTACGACCATATTGATCTCACTCTTAAAGCACTTACGGCGAAGAGAACTTGTAGCCTCAGCATTCAAACCAGTTACATCAACTAGATAGAAATGAGGAGGCTCTTCAACTTCTCACCGAGGTTCAGCGATAATTGTATCTTTTTACTTCTTTTCTTCATTGTACAAAACTTTTAGAGTTATTCAGCTGATTTGGGATCAATCTTGACACCTTACTCATCGTGCTAGAAATAAAGATACTCTTGATATATGTACCTTTAGCAGCAGCAGGCTTCAACTTGATAACGGTAGAGATAAATTCTTTCGCATTACCATAAATCTGCTCAGCAGTCATACTAACCTTACCAATTGATGTATGGATAATACCAGCCTTATCAACCTTAAAGTCAATCTTACCCTGCTTTACTTCCTTCACTGCCTTAGCAACATCCATTGTCACAGTACCGCTCTTTGGGTTTGGCATCAATCCACGAGGACCAAGTACACGACCTAAAGGACCTAACTTACCCATGCATGATGGCATAGTGATGATGACATCAACATCAGTCCATCCACCCTTTATCTTCTCAACATATTCGTCGAGACCAACGTAATCAGCACCAGCTTCCTAGCGGCAGCTTCCTGATCAGGAGTACAGAGACAGAGAACACGTCACCTTACCTGTACCATTTGGTAATGACACAACGCCACGAACCATTTGGTTAGCTTTACGTGGGTCAACACCAAGGCGAACATCAACATCTACAGAAGCATCAAAACTTAGTTGTGGTAATTTCTTAACCAACTTAGCTGCTTCAGCTAATGTGTATGCTTTCCCTGCTTCAACCTTCTCAGCGACTGATTTCTGATTTTTTGTCAGTTTACTCATTTTTACTTTTGAAGTTTAAAATTATTTACCAGGGAAGTCCCCTTTTACAGTGATACCCATACTACGAGCAGTACCAGCAATCAGTTTCATCGCACTTTCTAGCTGTGAAGCAGTTAAGATCAGGCATCTTATCTTCTGCAATGCCTTTATCTGCTCCCAAGTTACGGATGCAACCTTCTTGCGGTTTGGCTCACCAGATCCGCCTTTTTACTGCAGCCTCCATAAGCTGTACAGCAGCAGGAGGTCTTAATAATAAAGCTAAAAGACTTATCGTTGTAGTAGTAATAACGACTGGAAGAACTTTACCAGCCTTGTCCTGGGTACGGGCGTTGAACTCCTTACAGAATCCCATAATATTAATACCCTTAGAACCCAATGCTGGGCCTACTGGAGGGGAAGGATTTGCAGCGCCACCTTTAATCTGTAATTTGATTAATCCAGCTACTTCTTTAGCCATTTTCTTGTTAATATTAAAATTAAACTATAAAAAGACAAAATAGTATCCGTAACAATACTACTCTTCTTTTTGCGACTTGCATAAAAACTTTCTAACTCCAATGGGTTTGGCGACCAAAGATCATAACCATCACTTTCAACTTATGCTTCTCAGCATTCATCTCCTCAATGACACCATGGAAACCACTGAAAGGACCATCAGTAACCTTAACAGTCTCACCAGCCTCATACGGAACATCTTGAACTTCATCAAGTTCTGTTTCTTCCACGTTACCAAGTAAACGATTAATATCTGCTTGGCGAACTGGAGAAGGCTCAGACATACCTCCGAGGAAACCCTAATACATTAGGCATGAAACGTAACGTAGAAGCTACGTCTGGAGTCATGTTGGCTGAACAAAGCACGTAGCCAGGAAGACTTAGTTTCTCTTTGACAACGCGTTTGCCATTACGCAAAGTTGCGTGTTTCTCCATTGGCAATAAAAACCTCGAAAACACGCTCAGCAAGCTTATCGTTCTGTCGTAGTTGAGCATCGATATATTCTTTTTACCTTTGCCTCTTTACCACTGACAGCCCGAAGAACATACCATTTCTTTTTCTGTATCAGCCATTTTCTAATGAATTAACTCGGATATACAAAAGTTCATCACATGTTGGAAAATAAAATCCATAGCAAACACTACCAATGCAATGACAAGGGAAGCAGATAAAACAACCATTGCACTATGTGTAAGCTGAGCACGCGATAGCCATGTAGTCTTATGCGCAAGTTCGTCAGTAAAGCCTTGCAATAATTAACTATCTTCTTAAACATAAAATCTTCTCTGTTTGCACGGGTTGAAGGGACTCGAACCCTCGACACCTGGTTTTTGGAGACCAGTGCTCACCAACTGAGCTAAACCCGTAAATAGTTCCCAAGCCCGAAGACTCGGGAACTATTTATGATGTAAATCTACGATTTACTTAATATCATCGAGGATTGCTGTAATCTGACCAGAACCTACTGTACGACCACCCTCACGGATAGCGAAACGAAGACCCTCGTTCAAAGCAACCTTGTAGATCAATTCTACTTCGATCTCAACGTTATCACCAGGCATTACCATTTCAACGCCCTCTGGCAACATGATTTCACCAGTACAATCCATTGTACGGAGGTAGAACTGTGGACGATACTTGTTACCGAATGGTGTGTGACGACCACCCTCTTCTTTCTTCAATACATAGATAGATGCCTTGAAGTGATCGTGAGGAATGTAGCTCCTGGGTGTACGACAACCATACCACGCTTAACTTCAGCCTTATCAATACCACGGAGGAGAAGACCTACGTTATCACCAGCCTGACCTTGTGCGAGGTTCTTACGGAACATCTCAACACCAGTGATTACAGACTTCTTGTCCTCACCAAGACCGAGCAACTGAACTTCATCACCTACCTTACATACACCAGTCTCAATACGACCAGTAGCAACAGTACCACGACCTGTGATAGAGAATACATCCTCAACAGGCATCAAGAATGGCTTGTCAACCTCACGCTCTGGCTCTTGAATCCAAGTATCAACAGTGTCCATGAGCTGCATTACAGAGTCAACCCACTTTTCTACACCATTCAAAGCACCAAGTGCAGAACCACGGATAATTGGAGTATCCTCTTCATAACCATACTGCTCAAGGATCTCGCGAACCTCCATCTCAACGAGGTCAAGCATCTCCTCGTCGTCAACCATATCACACTTATTCAAGAAAACAACCAAACGAGGTACGTTTACCTGACGAGCGAGCAATACGTGCTCACGAGTCTGTGGCATAGGACCATCAGTAGCAGCTACAACCAAGATAGCACCATCCATCTGTGCAGCACCAGTAACCATGTTCTTTACATAGTCAGCGTGACCTGGACAGTCTACGTGTGCATAGTGACGTTTAGCTGTTTCGTACTCAATATGAGCAGAGTTAATGGTGATACCACGCTCTTTCTCTTCAGGAGCATTATCAATCTGATCGAAAGACTTAACATCCTCAGAACCAAAGCCCTTCTCATGAAGAACCTTTGAGATTGCTGCAGTAAGAGTGGTCTTACCGTGGTCAACGTGACCAATAGTACCAATGTTTACATGCGGTTTGGTACGCACGAATTCTTCTTTAGCCATAGCTTTTCTTATTTAATATTAAATGAATAATCTGCGTTTTTGTTATACTAACTTAAAAAATATAGTAGAGCTGTAACTGAGAGTTGAACTCAGGACCTCTTCCTTACCAAGGAAGTGCTCTACCACTGAGCTATTACAGCAAAACCATAGAGCGGAAAAACGGGGCTCAAACCCGCGACCCCCAGCTTGGAAGGCTAGTGCTCTATCAACTGAGCTATTTCCGCAAAATAACATTTGAGTGGGTAGTGATGGTTCGAACCACCAGAGCTAGAAACAGCAGATTTACAGTCTGCCCCATTTTGGCCACTCTGGAAACTACCCTTATATCAAATGCTTTCTCTTTTCAAGAAGAGCCTCTTGTCGGATTCGAACCAACGACCCCGAGATTACAAATCACGTGCTCTGACCTAACTGAGCTAAAGAGGCATACTTTGCAGCCAAAAGGCTACTTGTAGTAAAACGGCTGCAAAGGTAATAATTTATTTTCAATCTCCAAAAACTTTTTAGAAGATATTTTTCAACGTTTTCTTTGCTTTTTCCTTGAACTTGGTAAGCTGAACCTTCATTGCATCTACACTCATCAACTCCTTCTTCAAAAGTATCGAATGTCTTCTCTACAAAAAGCGTTGTACCTGGCACAACGACTGATATACTGTAGTTTTATTTAATGCAGTAGCAGGTTTCTCTACCTTTAATTGCACCTCAACTTTCTGAATGTCTTCGTAAGACTTTTCTAATTTCTCGACCTTCTTAGTGATAAAGGCTTGTAACTTCTCGGTAGTGTCAAAGTGAATTGACTGAATCTTAATTTCATAGGTACCTCCATTTTTAAAAGGTTACGCCCTTGGATGGGCATTATTATAGACTTTCTTTAACTGCTCAAAGGTTGTATGAGTATATATCTCTGTTGTTGATAAACTCTCATGCCCAAGCAGTTTTTCACACTTTCCAACCCTGCATCATGATTGAGCATTGCTGTAGCAAACGTATGGCGGAGCACATGTGGAGAACGTTTCTTCAGTGTTGACACCTTAGAAAGATTTATTTTTACCATCTGCCTCACCTGTTCATCTGTCACCCTTTTTCCTTTCTCCGTTCGGAAGAAAGCAACGGATTCGCTCTCTGTCTCTACATCTCGTTGCTGCTGATAAAGCAGTGAGCGTTTTCAAATAATTCGTCTCCAAAGGGTATGATGCGTTGTTTGTCTCTCTTTCCCTGTGACTTTTGTTCACAGTTAATATAGTCAACATCCTTGTCATTCGAGACCTATTAACTCAGAAATACGAACTCCTGTTTCATGAAAGTTACAATAATTGTACGTGCAAGTACATCTTTATAACTATCTGTCCACATTCTCTCATCTAAAAGTTGATCCATCTCAGACTCCTTAAGAAATTGTGGAAGAGGTCTCTTTCTCTTTGGTCCTTGAATCCCATGAACGGGATCTTTCACAACAAGATTACGTCGAGAGCATAGCGATAAAAATGACCTTAGCGCACTAAGCCTTCTATTGACAGAAGAGCTGCATTGCCTTTTATCCATCATATATTCCATCCAACGCCTGACAATATCGGAATCTACAGACTCCCCAGAGAGCTGCTGATCAAAGTCCTTGAAAAATCGTTCAAACTCTTTTAAGTCGTCCCGATAATGCTTTACAGTTGCTGGAGAATAATTTCTCTCTAACTTCAAGTAATCCAAGAACAAATCTTTCATCGGCACATTGTCAAATCATTTATTGGCAACGAATTTACGGAATTAATTCTAAACTACCAAATTCCTTAAGAAGATTTTACTCTTCTGCGTTACGAAACTGCTGTACATAAACGGCATGCTCCATCTTCAAGCGCTTCTTTACAGAAGGTTTTGTCAAACTGCTGACGAGCACGTAGCTCCTTTTACAACACCTGTTTTTCAAACTTTCTCTTGAACTTCTTAAGAGCGCGCTCAATGTTCTCGCCGTCCTTTACTGGTACAATAATCATGCTTTTTGTTTTTATTAATTTAATTGTTATACATGTACAAAAGGGCTATAACACCACTTTAGTGGCTGCAAAGTTACACTTTTATTCTCCTAACTTCCAAACATTTGTAGACTTTCTTAGTACTTTTGCCTTTGGGTATAATCACCAAATCTACTTATTCATTATTGATTTTTCAACTATAGAAACCCAGAACTCTAACAAGTTTCCTGCCCTTTTAAGAACTTTACCAGCCTATTATCTTACAGGAAAGCCTGTATTGAAGAAATGATCAAAACAACTCTTTGGGTTCATATAAAACACTAATTTACTTTTCATTTTAGTTGCTGTCACTTTTAACATTTTACATAACCAACTATTTATCAGTAAATTATACACACAAAGAGAATGACAGGAATGACAGGAAAATAATTTTCGTTATTATAACCAGACAAACATATATCATCATAAACAAAGTGAATGGAAAGGCTACGAGAAACTATTCAGTGCATAACGAGACTCTGGCTTATTAGTGACAGACAAGAGTCTATACTGCAAGAGACGCCCTTCTTGATATAAAAGGGGCGTCTCTTGCACTCAAAGAAGGCTCTTGTCAAACATTATTTATAACGACCTCACACGCAGCAGAACTATACTATACTTGTTAAAAGCCATGACGATCCTTATAAGCTCTCGAGAACTACACTTTAAGAATGTATAATATGAAGTTATTTTTTATAACTTTTAGATAGAACGAGTTGCCTCTTCTAACCATTTTCGCTCATGTCCTGCCAAATATGGAGACAGACTCTCAAAGACACGACGATGATAGTTATTAATCCACAGACGCTCTTCCTCCGTCAACAGGTCTAACACTATGGGCATTGTATCAATGGGGGCAAGAGTAAGTGTCTCGAACTTCAAGAAATCACCAAAGGCTGTTGTCTCTGCTGGAACAATAAGTAAAGTATTCTCTATGCGCACGCCGAACTTCCCTTCAAGATAGAGTCCTGGTTCGTTGGTAACGGTCATACCTGCTTGCAAAGAGCCGGTCTCCATTCCATACGAATCTGATGTGGTCCTCATGAACATTCAAGTAACTTCCAACCCCATGTCCTGTACCATGGAGATAATTGTAACCTTCACGCCACATGGGTTCTCGTGCAATGGCGTCAATCAGTGAACCGCATGCACCAGAGGGGAACCGACACAAGTCAAGTTGGATATGCCCCTTGAGAACTAACGTATAGACTCGGCGTTGCTCGTCCGTCAGTTCTCCCAAAGCAATGGTTCTTGTGATGTCGGTTGTACCATCTTCATATTGCGCCCCACTATCAATAAGAACAAAGCCATGGGGTTCTATGGGTATATCCGTCTCTGGAGTTGCTTCATAATGCACAATGGTGCTCCCATGCGCTTCATAGCCTACAATCGTATCAAATGATATTCCTTTAAAGTGTTGCTGTTCGGTGCGAAGAGCCTCCAAGCGGTCTGCTAATGTTATTTCAGTTTGTCCACCAGCCTCAACAGCACCTTTTAATCCATGCTAAGAACTTAACCATCGCAACACCATCGCGCAACATGGCTGCACGAAACCATCTTGCTCCACCTTATTCTTTATGGCTTTCATCATCAGAATTGGAGATGTCCCCACATGTATCTTTATCACTATCTACGGCTGTTGACAAGGTATAATTAGTAGAATGGACATCTATCAAAAGTGACTTTTCCTGTATAATTCTTCAATCCATTCTCTACTGATTCGTATTCTTCCACATCAATATTCTCTGTAGAAAGATACTCACAGACATCCTCCGCCAACTTCTCTCTATTAATATATAAGGTGGCATTATTAGAGGAAATCAGAAGATAAGACACAAACACGGGATTACAATGAACATCACTTCCACGCAGATTCAACACCCAAGCAATCTCATCCAAGGCGGTAACTAAGAGTCCGTCTGCACCTTGTTTAACTAAACTTTCACGTATTCGACACAGTTTACTCTCTGTCGTCTCACCAGCATACTTCAATGGATGAAGACATACTTTATTATTAGGAATGACAGGGCGGTCATGCCATAGTACATCCATCGGATCATCTGTACAACGCACCAACATGTTCCCTTTTGTCGCCAAACTCTGTTTCAAATCAGCAACATCAGCATACGTATTGACACTCCCATCTACTCCTACGATGGGGTTTTTCGTATTCCGCCAACTCACTTGCTAACCATTCACTAATTGAAGGTGTACCCGCCATGCGCTCTTTCATCAACTGATATTCACTCCCCGCAAGTTCCTTTGCAGCTGCAATGAACTAACGAGAATCCGTCCATAAGGCAGCATGCTGTAATGTGACAACTGCCGTCCCTGCTGATCCGCTGAAACCTGATATCCATTCGCGAGTCTTCCAATGATCGGCTACATATTCACTATTATGTGGGTCACTACTGGGGAAAATGAAAGCAGTAAGCGCATTCTCCTTCATCCATCTACGAAGTGCAACAAGGCGTTCATTGATTGTTTGCATAATATTTATAGGGTTAGAGGTTAAAAACAATCATAGAAAAAGACTATCTCTTCCGTTTCGACCGCTAAGTTAATCAATAATTCCAAAACATACAAATCAAGAATAACAAGAAATATCTATAAATGCAAAAACCCTATCTTACAAAAGGCTTACTATTTTTATAATTAATAACACAAATAATTATTCCTTTTTCTTCTCACATACTCTTTTTTTATTAACTTTGCGGTATCGAACAAAAGGGAAAAATATACTTTTAAAATAAAATATTTATTATGAATTACTTAACAAACGAGAAACTTGTTATCGTCGGTGCAGGCGGTATGATTGGTTCAAACATGGTTCAGACCGCTCTTACACTCGGTCTTACTCCCTAACATCTGTCTTTATATGATATCTATGAGCCAGGCGTTCATGGTGTATTCGACGAGATGGAGCAGTGCGCTTTCCCAGGTGCTAACCTTTCTTACACCGTTGACCCAGCAGAGGCTTTCACTGGTGCTAAGTACATCATCTCTTCTGGTGGTGCTCCTCGTAAAGAGGGTATGACACGTGAGGACTTGTTGAAGGGTAACTGCAAAATCGCGGCTGACTTCGGTGAGAACATCAAGAAGTACTGCCCAGACGTAAAGCACGTCGTTGTTATCTTCAACCCAGCTGACGTTACAGCATTGACAGCTCTTATCCACTCTGGTTTGAAGCCAAATCAGTTGACATCACTCGCTGCCCTCGATTCTACTCGTCTACAGCAGGCTTTGGCTCATGAGTTCGGTGTACAGCAGGATAAGGTTACTGGTGCACACACCTACGGTGGTCACGGTGAACAGATGGCTGTATTTGCTTCTCAGGTTAAGGTTGATGGCAAGCCATTGTCAGAGATGGGTCTTTCTGCAGAGCGTTGGGAAGAGATTAAGCATCACACCGTACAGGGTGGTTCAAACATCATCAAGCTTCGTGGCCGTAGCTCATTCCAAAGCCCAGCTTACAATGCTGTTAAGATGATTGAGGCTGCTATGGGTGGTGAGAAGTTCACCTTGCCAGCAGGTTGCTACGTTAACGACGAGAAGCTCGGCTTCAAGAACGTTATGATGGCTATGCCTACAACAATCGACGCTACAGGTGTTCACTACACAGAGCCAACAGGTACTCCAGAGGAGATGGCTTCTCTCCAGGCTTCTTACGAGCACCTCTGCAAAGATGCGTGAGGAAATCATTAGCCTCGACATCGTACCAGCTGTTGCTGAATGGAAGAAAGACAATGCGAATTTGTAAGCAAGTTGACGAGTTGACAAAGTGAAACATGTTGACGAGTAAAAGTAACTATTATAAATAGTAAATAATAAAAAGGCAACCAATAGATATTGGTTGCCTTTCTTTATCTATATCTTACTACTTCTCAAAACTATGGAAGAAGCTCGGATTGCCCTTTACATTTATAATAGGACCAGCGACTTCCTTTGTATCTGGATTATACGTATAGAAACCAGTAGCTTTCTTGTTGGCACTACCAAAAACTATCAAGTTCTTGTGCTTTGCGACAGCAATACCTTGAGGATTGGAAACCTCCATACCTTTTATAACCGCCACAGTTTTCTGCTTCAGGTCAATGACAACCGGAACATTGGTAAGACTAACATAAGGTTTCTTCAGTCCGTTAGGATCAAGACCAAAAAGAGTTAGCATAGGCGTAAGCCTGTCCATTGCCGCCGTAGAGTATCGTTGCCAAGAACTCTGCATGCTTGGTTGCCAGACCGGCAACTTCTGTCTTGTCAAGGCGGATGCAGTAATGAGGATCGATATCCGTCGAACCGTTCTTTATACGCACGATACCGCCGTTGAGTCCTGGAATGAAAACCGAACGAACCGATACAGTTGATGTAAATATCTTTATTCTCATCCATAAAGATAGAGCCCGGATCAATTGGACGTGTAACAAAACACATTCCCAAAGACTGATTAACGATGTGTTTCTCCACCTTATCCGTCTTCACATCAATCATAGCAAACTCTATGTTGTTACGTGTTGGCATATATTGTGCGTTCATCTGATTCAATCCAACAAAGAGTTTTCCCATCACGAATAATCATCGCAGCTGGTGCAACTTTTGTATCTGACTGTTTCAGATTATTGAGGTCGATATCAGTAATCTTTGTCATGGTTGTAGGGTTGAATGCCATCACTATACCAAGACCTTGCAGGCTAACATACGCTTTTTCCTTACTTACCTCAACAATATTACATGCTGATGCACCCGCGGGAATAGCCAATGCTCCCTCTTTCTTCCATGTGCCATCTCCCAAAATTCGATAACGACTAACCTCCGCCTTCGTATTTCCCATATAATCAGGGAAAGTATAAACATTGCCTAACTCTGTTACAATTGGCGTAGAACCAAAACCAGCAAGGAATACCGTTCTTATTGTCGTATGTTCCTGGTAAGAAACTTGGCATATGCTTGCAAAATAAACATTACCACTACTACCTTCAGGTTGGTGATACCCGTTGCAAAAGACAACACCGTGGAACTCCTTTTTCACCTGGAGTAGGCTTAGGAGCGGCGTTGGGTCATCATTACTGCTACACGCACTAAACAAAGTTGCTAAGACAACAGCCGAAAGAATTGATTTAAGCTTTTTCATTGTTTCATTATTTATTGTAGAAATATTATATAAACCATGCCTTTAAAGAGGTATTAAGCAATAACTAAAAACTGACGAGCTTTTTCTTGTATGTTCAGAGCTCTGAAAACTTACTCCTCCAGGCTTTCTATTATTTTATTTGAATAGATATCTAACCTTAAGCCCTATGTATCTGCCGGGTAAGGGGCGATTAAATTCAGATACAACACGCCGATCTGTTAAGTTCTTGACCTTGAACGTCAATGTCCATTGGTCATTCTTAAAGCTATGTTCAATGGCTGCATCCATTGTCAAAGCAGATGGAATCTTCTTATCTTGATATCTACTTACCTCGAAATCATAGAAATACTTATGCACGTATGAGGCATCAAAGAGCAGGCGTGTGTTCTGTTCTTTACCACCAAAGAGGTTCTCTTTATGAAGTTCAGCACCAAAGTTTGCCAATAGATAAGGTACGTTTGGAATACGCTTGTTATACGTTGGGTTCTCAACCGCTGTACCTGGTGTTAGCTTTCACGTCACGAAGATCTTGATAAGTTGCATTGGCATAAAGATAAAGTAGTGGACAAACATCTCCTTTTGCATCAAGTTCTATTCCTCTCGTACGCACACTACCGAAGTTACGATAACGTGCCATGGTAGGAATCATATCTGGGGTAAACCTTATCATATCTTTTTAATTGATTATAAAAACATTCAACTCTATCTCAACCAACCCACCTCTTTGCTGCAAATGACGATAGAGCATACCCACATTCACACAGAAGTACGCTCTGGCTTCAATGCAGGTGATGCCAAAATAGAATATCCGTTACCAATGAGTTCTTCACTGGTTGGAATTCTAACCTCTGAATTGAACGAGGCTTTCAACATCAAGTCATTCGTAAACTTATAGCGCATTGCATCACTGAAACCTACGTATGACTTGGACACCTTGACGGGTTCTGGAGAGCTCACAGAATATACGTCAATACTACAGGGAGCGTGAAGAGAAAGGAAGTTCTTGAATGTAAAAGCATTTTGGAATTTCCCATTAAAGAGCGTCAAATCGTATGACCAACCTATGGTAAGCGTCTTCATCTTACTTGGGAAGTTTGAGCGGAACCCCAAGGCTTTATCCATTAGGGAATCAGAAGGATGTAATGAGTTTTGATCAAAATAGATATTCAAATTGAGTCCATGGTGCTCATCAATGGTATAGCCATATTTAACTTTGAAGTCAACTCATTAGATCGATTCCTTCCATCAGATGGGAAGTTATTCTGCTCACCACCAAACGGAGAGACTGGAGGCAACTTGTTCCCATCCCAATCATAACGATTCATAGCTTTATCACGCAATCCATACTTGCCGATAACGTACCCTATTTCAAAATCGAAGTCGAGTCCGTCTACAAAAAAGTTCTTACGTTTCAGCGTCAAAGCCGTTACTCCACTGATAGAATGGTTATACGCCTCACGCACATCAAGGTCTATACCTTGTATCTCTTGCCGTGTCTTGAGGAAGATAAGCTCCCACTTCATCTCATCAAACCACCATTTAGTAGCTTTGAGGGACATGCCAGCCATGATCTTATTGAACTGGTCGTGATCTCTCTTCACCTCTCTTCCATCAAGGTTAGCCAATTTCATCTTGTAATCGTTCTTTGCAAATGAAAAAGCACCGCCTATTCCAAACTGCAATCCACTCTTACGATCAGTCCGCTTAAACACCGTTGAGACTTGATGTGTATTGAAAGAACCCACTTCATAGGTAAAAGTCAAAAATAGACCGAGGGTATTCCTTGGTCACAACATTCACTGCTCCTCCTAATGCCGAGCCACCGAATTTGTAAGGGACAATACCTTTGTAGACTTCTATACGCTCTATCATATTCGTTGGAATATCATTCAATGCGACGAAGTTACTCAATTGAGACATCGGTGTTTCATCAACATACATACCCATGCGCTTGCCTTCCAAGCCTCGAAGTGATATACGTGAAGCACTGCCCAAACCACCAGTATTACGAATCGTAACACCAACCGTACGAGCAAGAACATCATTGATATTAGATGCTGTACCCTGTAATTGTCGCTGTCCAATGACAGATACAGGCATTGCTGACTCCTTCAACTTTCGAATTTCACTGCGTGCTGTCACAGTAACTTCTTTCATCTCTAAGGTTGTATCACGCTTAACAACGTCCTGCGCATAGCATGTAAGCAGGCTAAGGCTCGAAAGCAATATTAAACAAAATGCTTTCTTATACAACAAATAAACATTAGAAGCTACTTCTCCTATAGGTTTCCTTCTCTGTCTCTCCATGTGGATTATAGATTAAGGACTTATTGGTAACGTTGATTTAAGTCCTTACTGTTAAACTAAAAATGTAATCAAAATAACGTTGCAAAGATAGAGAATAACAAAATATAAGACAATACCTAAAAGTAAGTAAATAGGTTGACAAAGGGGCAGGTAAACAAGTTGACAAGCTGAATGATAGAATATCTCAAAAATAAAGAGAGACTTACCTTCATTTCAAAAGAGCATCCTTCAATATGAGAAAAGCCTTTCTTCATATCAAGGAAACGCCTTATTCAAATAGAGGTAGCAGTCTACTCATATACTATAAACTAAATTTCTGTTACAGAAAAGGAACGTATTAAAGGATAAACACACCTTTAATACGTTTCCTTTCTTCAATATATTGCTCTCGAAGAGACTATATCTTTCTTATTCTTTACTTCTTCCTGAACTTCTCAGCCTGACTCTGAATCAAAGCTGTGTCTTCGAAGTAATTGATCTGCATAGCTGCACGAACTTCATCCATCGTCTTTGCAGCTACCTCACGAGCCTCAACGGATCCCTTCCTCAAGATGTTATAAATCTCTGGAATATCTTGCTCGTATTCATGGCGACGAGCACGAATAGGGTCAAGTATCTTATTGAGCACATTATTCAAGAGCTTTTTACACTTTCATATCACCGATACCACCAGCTGTATAAGCAGCTTTCAGTTCGTCAAGGTTATGGAACTCTGGCCAGAACTCCGCAAAATCTTCATCGGTTGAGAAAGCATCAAGGTAGGTAAACACAGCGTTACCCTCAACATGACCTGGGTCAGAGACATTCAAGTGAGTTGGGTCGGTGTACATTGTCTTCACCTTCTTCCATACCGTATCAGCATCATCTGACAGGTAGATACAATTACCCAAGCTCTTACTCATCTTCTCTTTTCCATCCGTTCCAGGCAAGCGACGAGCCGTTGCATTCTCTGGTAACATGATGTTTGGTTCGACTAATACGGGTGCATAAAGCTGATTGAAACGACGTACAATCTCGCGTGTCACCTCAATCATTGGTTCCTGATCTTCACCCGCAGGAACGGTAGTTGCCTTGAAAGCTGCTATATCGGCTGCCTGTGAAACTGGATACGCAAAGAAACCCCATTGGAATATTGGCTTCAAAGTTACGCATCTTGATTTCAGTCTTCACAGTAGGGTTACGCTGCACACGACTTACACTGATAAGATTCATAAAGAATGTTGTCAGTTCAGCCAATTCTGGTATCTGACTCTGAATATATAATGTACATTTCTCCGGACTAAGCCCTGCAGAAAGATAATCCAAAGCCACCTCAATAATGTTCTGACGAATCTTCTCTGGGTTATCGGCATTATCCGTCAAGGCTTGTACATCAGCCATGAATACAAACATTCTATCGTAGTCGCCAAGGTTCTGTAGCTCCACACGACGGCGAAGTGAACCCACATAGTGACCAAGATGCAACTTACCAGTTGGGCGGTCACCCGTTAAAATAATCTTTCCCATGTATCTTTATTTCTTATTTACGTTATTAATAGGAAGTCTGCATAATCCTATTGCCGATGCTCCTCTTCGACAGCTGTAGTATCAGCTTGCTGTTTCTCTTCCTTTGGCGCAGGGGTTGCTTCTTCCTCTGGCTCCTCTGGCTCTGGCGCAGTAACAACTGTATCAACAACAGGAGGAGCTGTGTTCTGGACTGGCGCTTCATAAGGAATCGTATCGACAGACAGGCTATCTGATGCAACTGCCGCTGGTGGTGTTGGACGGAAAGCAACATAAGCACCAATTCCTATCGCTAATACAACTAAACCAATCAAGATACCCCATAAGATGGCATGATTGTTCTTCGTGTTTGTTTGAGCCGTTTGTGGAACTTGTGCATTAACTTGATTCTGTGGTTGATACTGCTGTCCTGCACTAATAAGAGGTAATGTTACCTCCATCGTTCCCATGACAATGAGGGCACTGACATTCGATTGTCTGCCCCTCATTAGCTTCCACTATAAATTGTGTACCACAATTATCACATGTTATCTGATACTTCATCTATTCGATTTCTATCATTAACCAAGTACTTCTATAGCCTTGCGCATACGTTTTAAAGTTTCCTCTTTACCAAGGAAAGCAGAGATATCAAACATACCAGGTCCCTTACCAATACCAACCAATGTCAATCGGAAAGCATTCATTATATCGCCAAGTTTATAGCCTTTATCCTCTACCCATTTCATCACGACAGGTTCCTGACCTTCGATAGAGAAGTCATCTATACCTTCAAGCACCTCTGCCAATTCTGTCATCTGCTGTGCTGAATATTCCTTCCAACGCTTCTTAACCGTCTTCTCATCGTAACTTGTTGGAGCAATAAAGAAGAAAGAACAAAGTTCCCAAAGCTCTTTCACGAAACTAACACGATCCTTCATCATGTGAACAACCTGTCTTACTTGTTCCATCGTAGCTTCAACACCATTATTAGCAACGATAGGTGCAAAGAGTTCTGCTATCTCGTCATCACTCTTACGGAGGATGTACTCATGATTGAACCATATACCCTTTTGATAATCAAATTTAGCTCCGCTCTTTGAACATTTCGTTATATCGAATGCTTTTACTAACTCATCAAGAGAGAAGAGTTCCTGTTCGGTTCCTGGATTCCAACCTAACAATGCTAAGAAGTTTACCACTGCCTCTGGGAAATATCCACTCTCACGATAACCCGAGCTAACCTCTCCTGTCTTAGGATCATGCCACTCTAATGGGAACACAGGGAAGCCTAAACGATCACCATCACGCTTGCTTAACTTTCCCTTTCCTTCTGGTTTCAATAACAATGGAAGGTGTGCGAAACGTGGCATACTATCCTCCCAACCAAAGGCACGATAGAGCAATACATGCAAAGGAGCACTTGGCAACCACTCTTCACCACGGATCACATGAGAGATTTCCATTAAGTGGTCATCAACGATGTTAGCAAAGGTGGTAAGTAGGCAACTCATCTGCGCTCTTATACAAGACCTTATCATCAAGGATATCACTCTTAATGCAGACATCGCCACGAATCATATCATTGACATGAACCTCCTCACCTGGCTCTATCTTAAAACGAACAACATACTGTTGACCATCGTCTATCAAGCTATCAACCTCATCCTTTGGCATGGTCAGAGAGTTACGCATCTGAAGACGAGTATGTGCGTCGTATTGGAAGTTCTGAATCTCCTTGCGCTTAGCATCTAATTCCTCTGGAGTATCAAAGGCAATGTATGCTTTACCAGCCTCTAACAACTGATTAACATACTTCTTATAGATATCACGACGCTCACTCTGTCGATAAGGACCATGATCGCCTCCAAAGCTAACGCCCTCATCAAACTCTATTCCTAACCATTTAAACGAATCAAGGATATATTCTTCAGCCCCTGGAACAAAGCGATTAGAGTCTGTATCCTCTATACGGAAGATGAGTTTACCGCCATGCTGACGTGCGAAAAGATAATTATACAATGCTGTACGTACACCACCAATATGCAATGCGCCCGTTGGACTAGGTGCAAAACGTACTCTTACATTTCTCTCTGCCATTGTCTTAAATATTATTTTTCCTGCAAAATTAATGCTTTTTTTTGAGTATACGCCATATTTTTAGTATTTTCGCAAGTGCTTAGAAGTTAATAGAAAGTATATAGAAATATGATAAGATTCAGAAACATCAAAAGCCACTATTGGCGTAATATGGCATCAAGAACGGCTTTGGTCATCGTTGCTGTGGTGATGATAGTGCTTTTCTTACCACGAACGAGGGGGAAACTCTTCCATTATGATGAGGGCAAACCATGGATGTATGGACAACTAATTGCCAAATTCGACTTCCCTATCTTCAAGACCGATGAGGCATTAAAGGCGGAACGTGACTCCATGATGAAGCATTTCCAGCCGTATTATAACGTTAATCCTTCTATCGAAGCAAAGAAGATTGAACAATTCAAGACAGCTTACAAGAATGGTATTCCAGGCTTACCGCAATCGTATGTAGAGATCATTGCTCAACACTTGCATGATATTTATGAAGCTGGAGTGATCGATCCACAGCAATATTCTAAACTCGTGAAAGATAGCGATAATGTGATTCGTGTGGTCACTGGTAAACAAGCTGTGAGTGTTCCAATCAATAAGACCTTCTCAACGCTCGGGGCGTATGAGCATCTCTTTGTGAATCCTACTTTAGGTTCAAAGCGTGCTATCTTACAACAATGTAATCTAAACGAATACATTGAACCAAACCTTATTTATGATAAAGATCGTAGTGAGACAGAGATGAATGATATGCTCAGTCTCATTCCGCAAGCATCTGGAATGGTATTGGAAGGACAGCGTATCATCGACCGAGGTGATATCGTTGATGCAAAGACTTATCGTGTGCTCAATTCATTCGAGCAGGCTATGGAGAAGCGTAACGCATCCGAAGCAGAGATTACATCAACCATCATCGGACAAAGTATCTATGTATTAATCCTCATCGGATTATTCACCCTTTACCTCGCTCTCTTCCGCAAAGATTATTTCGACAAGCCGCGTTCCATATCGCTACTTTATGTGATGATAGTCATCTTCCCTATCCTCACTTCGCTAATGATGGAGCATAACATCCTAAGTGTTTACATTCTTCCTTTCTCCATGGCACCGATCTTCTTCCGAGTATTTATGGATTCCCGAACGGCTTTCATAGCGCATGTAACGATGATTCTTATCTGTGCGGTCGCCGTGAAATACCAATACGAATTTATCATCGTACAATTAGTTGCAGGCTTGATTGCCATCTATTCTCTTAGAGAATTATCCAAACGTAGTCAGATATTCCTTACTGCTTTATTGGTTACTATCGGTTCAGCTGCTATGTATTTAGCTTTACAACTCATCCAAGCCGACGACCTTTCAAAGCTCGACCAGACCATGTATTATCACTTCGGAGTCAATGCTTTCTTCTTGCTCTTTACCTATCCTCTGATGTTGGTAATCGAGAAAACTTTCGGCTTTGTATCAACGGTTACAATGTTCGAGCTATCCAATACAAACAATGAACTTCTAAGACGACTAAGTGAGGTAGCTCCAGGAACTTTCCAACATTCTATCACGGTAGGTAACTTAGCGACCGAGATTGCAAACCGAATTGGTGCTAAGAGCCAACTGGTTCGTACAGGAGCTTTATACCATGACATCGGTAAAATGCTCAATCCTGCGTTCTTTACAGAGAATCAAGCGGGCATCAATCCGCATGATAAGTTGACCGACTTAGAGAGTGCGCGTATTATTATCAGTCACGTAACGGAAGGATTAAAGCTCGCAGAGAAGTATAATCTACCACGCGAAATAAAAGAGTTTATTACCACGCATCATGGTACAGGACTTGCAAAATATTTCTACATACATTATAAGAATGAGCATCCTGACGAGGAAGTGAACGAAGACCTCTTCCGTTATCCGGGTCCGAACCCATTCACCCGAGAACAAGCTATCTTGATGATGAGCGATACTGTTGAGGCGGCGTCACGATCTCTAAAGGAATACACAGAAGACAGTATCAGCGAACTTGTAAACAAACTTATTGACGGACAAGTAGCTGATGGTAACTTCACGGATTGTCCTATCACTTTCCGTGACATCTCCGCCGCGAAAGCCGTACTCATAGAACGTCTCAAGGCAATGTATCACACGCGTATTCAATATCCAACACTAAAAGCATAGACAACGCTATTTTAAAATTTGTAATAGAATATTATCAATTTAGCTATCTGTATTTTGACGTTATTTTCAAAAGCTACCCTACTTTGGTTCAAATAGCCAAATTATGGTAGCTTTTTACATATAGTAATAACTCATTTGACAATACAAGTTATTACACGAAACATACTATCATTATAATAAGAAAAGAACTCACTTATTTTGTAAAAATATGGTACTTTTTCAGCCAAAAAGAGGCTCTTTTTTTCATCAAAAAATCAATGCTACTTTTTCATTGAAAACGATAGTACTTTTTCACCAAAAACGATAGTACTTTTTTTGAAAAAAAGGTACTATCGTGCAGTTTAAATCGATTATTCTTTTTCTAGAAATAAGATATTTTAGAAACAAAAATATAATATCTTTTTCCCATTTATTCTATGTTCCTTTAAGTAAAAATCATGGGACTTTTATCATAAATCGACAGCTATTTTTGCAATCGAACCTACCTTCTTTTACCCAAACATATTTCCCTACTTTTTCGCACTTAAAGAACTATTGCACAAATCGAAACAAAGTGAGAAAAGAGAGGAAAAGATTTGGAGTTTTAGAACAATATATATAACTTTGCAACCAAATTTATAGGTTTTTAATATACAAAAAGAACAACCAATGAAGCATTCTAAGATGATCATTGCTGCACAATGTTAGCAATGGCAACAACATCACAAGCCGGAGGTTTACTCACAAATACCAATCAAAGCATTGCTTTCAACCGTAATTTTGCACGTGTCGGTGCGATTGGTATTGATGGAGTTTACTTTAATCCAGCTGGAGTAGTATTCTCAGCAATGGTTTCCACCTATCTCTTAACGTTCAGAATGTGTACCAAACACGTGAAATTACATCGTCTTTTTCGGTTCCTGCATTTCGAACAAGTGCTGCATTGCAGCCTTTTGCACAACCTTTCAAGCTCAATGGAGGAAAAGAAGATGGCAGTAAGTTCTATAAAGGTAAGGCGTCTGTGCCCATCCTCCCATCATTCCAGATTGCTTATAATAAGGATAAATGGAGTTTCCAAGTAGGTTTTCGGCTTGACTGGTGGTGGTGGAAAAGGCTACATTCAATGAGGGACTTCCTTCTTTTGAACGACAAGTTTCGCTGCTTCCTGCATTAATCAATCAAAACCTCCCTACTTTCGCTGCTCTTCTTGGTCAGCAAGAGTCTCCTGCAACAGCATATAGCATGCAGAGCTATATGAGTGGACAGCAATACGATTTCGGTTTGCAACTCGGTGCAGCATATAAAATCAATGATCATCTTGCTGTTTATGGTGGTGCACGATTCAACTATATCTATAATAAGTACGAGGGAAATCTTACGAACATCTCAGCAAATGTTGGTGGAAATAATCAGAACTTATACAATTACTTCGACTCTAAAGTAAAAGCACTTAACGATAAAGCTACATCGTTACAAGCGCAGGCTGCAGCTGCAAGGACGCAAGCCGCAGCTTTACAGGCACAAGCTAACGCAACGACAGATCCAACAGCAAAGGCACAACTATTGGCTGCAGCAAATCAATATGCTGCGGGTGCTGAGAAAGCGAGTAACGGAGCGAAGTTAGTGAGTGCTGGAGCCGACAAACTCAGTAGCAGTAAGGAACTCGTAAAGGATCGTTATGTAAAAGGTGAGCCAACGTGGTTGAGGGTATTACTCCTATCCTCGGCATTGATTATCACAATGGAAAAATGGAATCTTGCAGCTCGCTATGAGTTCACAACTAAAGTTCAATGTTGAGACAAAAGGCTAATCCAGATGATACGCACAGTTATGAAGATGGCGTAACAACTCCCTAACGATATTCCCTGGTATTCTTGCTCTCGGCGCACAATATGAAGTATTGAAAAAAACCTGCGCGTTATGGCTGGTTACAACTATTACTTCGATAAAGATGCACGAATGGCAAATAACAAACAGAAAGCTCCTTGCGCACAATACACAGGAATTCCTTGCTGGTGTTGAATGGGATATTACTCCTGCAGTGACGGTTAGTGCTGGCGGACAACGCACAAAGTATGGACTCGGTGATGGTAAGTATCTTACCGATCTCAGCTTCGTTACGAGCAGTTACAGCTTCGGCTTTGGTGCAAAGATTAAAGTTGCTAAGAATGCACACCTCAACGTTGCTTACTTCTTTACGAACTATTCTAACTTTAAGAAGGAATACAACGATGCAATTACTGTCGGTAAAGATCAAGTCACACAACCTGATGGTACAATCGTGACACAGCCTAAGACAATCGCAACAAAGAATACAGACATCTTCACCCGAACAAACAAAGTTTTGGGTGTCGGACTTGATATTGATTTCTAAAAACAATCACTCACAACTGAGTTAATCTAACCACAAAGCGGAGATAATTGAATGACTTCAACTTATCTCCGCCTTATTTTTTCCTTCACATCAATTCATTAAGATTCGAAAAGACTTCCTTTTAAACACTTGCAAATATCAAGTAATATTCATATATTTGCAGCAGAACAATATCAATACGATTGCACATCGCAACCAAAAGAATACAGATTCTACAGCAGCTAAACTGTAGAGATTCACGATCAAGCGTCGGACAGACGGACAGCAATATCAACAACGAGTAGCCTCTATGTCTTTCATAGAGAAGCAAAATCTGTGTAATGTCTGTACGTGTCCCAGACAGAAGATGACAAAGGAGAAAATGATGTATATGGCCTTTGCACTTTCATCACAATACAGCAAAAGGGAACATGGAGTATAGCAGTGATGATGTATCGTTTGTCAGAGAAAGTCATGAGAGCACTGGAGATGGACACGTAAAGGCTTTTGATGCTTCGTAATAGTACGAATACGCATTAATATCTTCGTCTTAAGTCACGCAAAACCTCACATCACAACTTTGATTGGAAGTACGTGGATTGCAGCTTTATCGGCATCATATCGAAAATGCTACGTTAGAATATCTCTATCTAGAGACTACATCAGGAGTACTAGTGACAAGAAGTAAGATATGTTGTAATAGACTAAGATTGGACTGCCTCAATCACGAAAACCCCAATGCAGCAATCTATCACCTGCATGGCTATCATGAGGAAGATATGCCTCAGATAAAGATGTTGATGAGCTTCTTTATGGATAAAGTTTAGCTGAAAAGAGACTCATGAATACATGATACAAGAACAATTCAAAAATGGCAGCTTTCTCCGCACGTCTTTTCAGAAGATATGTATACTGATAGCGTCTTTATTTGGATCATCATGAATACAGATACTATTACTGATTCACACTTTCGAGGAAAAAAAGGTGTCTCTAGCTGATTCGTACATGACAAAAGACATAGAAGAATCCCCATCATGCTGTATCTGACAGAAACTATAATCGATTTGATAAGGCTTTCTGATTTGAGCCTCTGATCAAAGGCTCTTCTGAAATGGAAGAAACGCCCCCTTCATTATGAACATAATTTTACTTTATGCACTAGGAGAGATTGGCTACAACGGATCAACATCATAATACACCTGCAAAGCACCATAACGCTTATCTTTCATCATGGCGTCTAATGCTCCACGAAGATACTGGCGGACACGAGGATAATCAATACCATTCTCTAATTTCAGTACTATCTTTCGAATACTCAATGTCTTCACTCGTGCTACTGCAGGCTTATCAGGACCAAGAACACGAGCTCCAAAGATATCACGCAACCTACTTCCAAGTTCTACCCCAGCCGTATTGACAATGTTCTCATCCCTATGCTTTAAGTAAACATACACCAGATGATAGAACGGGGGATAATGAAATTCGCGTCGCTCGTCCAATAGTTCCTTAAAGAATGTCGGGTAATCATTATGAACAACATACTGGATAACGGGTAAATCAGGAGTCTTGGTTTGAAGTATCACCTCTCCCCTCTTTCCCTTTCTACCGGCTCTACCACTCACCTGACTCATCATCATGAAGGCTTGCTCATAAGCTCTAAAGTCAGGATAGTTCAACATTGAGTCAGCATTTAGTATGCCCACAACAGAGACTTTACCAAAGTCTAATCCCTTAGTAACCATTTGCGTACCAATCAGAAGATTGTTCTTGCCCGTCGAGAAGTCATTAATCAATCGCTCATAAGCATTGCGCGTATGGGTTGTATCTAAGTCCATTCGGGCAATACGAGCCTCTGGAAAGATGGAACGAATCTCATTCTCTATCTTCTCCGTACCATAACCACGTCCTCGAATATCCTTACTTTCACAACAAGGGCACACCTCGGGCACCTTCATTGTATATCCGCAATAATGGCAACTTAGGTAGTTCATACTCTTATGATAGGTCAGTGATATATCGCAATTAGGACATTTCGGTACCCAACCACATTGTCTACATTCTATCATAGGTGCAAAGCCACGCCTATTCTGGAATAAGATTGCTTGTTCTCCACGCTCTAAAGCACCACGCACAGCCGATAACAGGCGAGGAGAGAAAGGACCTGACACCATCTTCCGACGATAGAGATCTTTCATATCCACCACTTCGATTGATGGTAACTGAATATCTTTATAACGACGGCTTAGCTCCACAAGTCCATACTTGCCATGCTTTGCATTATAATATGATTCCATTGAGGGAGTTGCTGCACCCAACAAAGTCTTCGCACCAGCATACATTTGTGCCAATACGATGGCTGCTGACCGTGCATGATAGCGTGGAGCAGGGATCTTGCTGCTTAAAACTTTGCTCATGCTCTTCGTCTATTATGACAAGACCGAGCCGATGAAAAGGAAGAAAGACGGCACTTCTCGCACCAAGGATAACATCGTATGGATTGGAGGAAAGTTGTTTCTTCCATATTTCCACACGTTCGGCATCGCTATATTTACTATGGTAAATACCCAACCGATTGCCAAACACGGCTTTCAATCGTTCTGTTATCTGCACAGTAAGGGCTATTTCTGGAAGAAGATAGAGCACTTGCTTATGCTCATTGATGGCTTTCTGGATTAAATGGATATATATTTCCGTCTTACCCGAAGAGGTTACTCCATGTAACAAAGTCACAGGATGCCCCATCATCTGCACCAAGATATGATTGTAAGCCTCGGTTTGTGCCTCGTTCAAAGGCTTTATCTTCTCTGGATGAGGAGCAATATTATGATTGAGACGTCCCACTTCCTTCTCATAAGTAACAAGTATCATCTTTTCTTGAAGCGATCGAATGACAGCTATTGACGCATGAGACTCATTCATAAGTTCCTCTCTTGTTACCTCACGAAGCTCTGTTTCTGGCAAAAGATGTTCTATATTATCAACCCCGTCAGTCTAAGATAAGTCATAAGAACATCCAACTGCTTTACAGCTCTCTTCATAGAACTGATTAAAAGGGTGAGCGTTTGTTCGTCACGATACTTATCTGCCAAACGAATAAACAATTCCGTGCGAGGTCGGAAACCATCTTCTGCCTTCAAACCAGAAGGAAGTGCAGCTTTATAAACGTCTCCAATGGGCGACATATAATAGTCGGCTATCCATTTCCAAAGTCTCAACTGCTGCGGAAGGAGTATCGGGGTATCATCCAAAACTTCAGCAATGTTCTTATATACAATCTTCTTCTTCCCTTGCTGTGCAACCTCTTCTACAGGCTTAGGAACATCAACAGGATATTCAGCAACTATACCCACATAAGTCTTACTCTTACCAAACGGAACCGTAACACGCATCCCATTCTGCACCCGTGAAGCCAAGGCATCAGGTACACCATAGGTAAAATAGCCATCAAGTGGCAAAGGTAAGATAATATTTGCGTAAGTCATTTGCTGAAGATTACCATTCTATAGTGGCGCAAAGGTACAAATAAACTTTCTATGTCTTCAAATCCTGTGTCATTAAATAATATGTTTTCATGTCATTCCGTCTAAAAACCTCATGTCACACAATATGTTCTTCTGCATTTTGTCTCTAAACTCCCACGTTCTTCGAAAACTGTATCACAGCCTCACGTTCAGCTGGGGGTGAGGCTGTGTACCACGAGAGCGAGAGGAACCATACACACTAGTTTTGGAAAGACATTAATTTCACAATTAATATAATCGAGTTGTCTTATTACAGAACGATTGATACCCTGAATCAATCTTAAATGCTCTCAGGAAAGTTTTTCAGTTTCTCCTCCAAAGGAGGGGATGTCCTAACCCTACTTACATACTTTCATCGTTTCAAACTGTATGCTATAAGGACATCCCCTCCTTTGGAGGGGCTTGGGGAGGCTTTCTTTCCTAACCTGCCACTGGTCCATTCTCTTCTTTATTCTCCTTCTTCTCTGGTCCTTTCGCTGGCTCTTTCTTCCTAGCAGGATTATCCACCGACACCTCCGCTGCATGAGCAGCCTCACGCATTTTAGCTTTAGGCGTGAAGATAATCTTAGGAGTCTTCAGCGTGGCAGCTGTCACGTCCTTCATGTCGTCCATCATCTTTGGAGGGAAGTAAATGCGAAGCGAACCGAGGTCGCCAAGGTCAATACTGGCACCCATCTTCAACGAGCGGCACGCCATCTTACCCAACGTGATAAGCGTATTCATCACATCACCGCGCGAGAGCGAAGTCTCGTCCATAATCATGTCGCAAAGTGAGTCAAGCGTCATGTGTTGGTTACTCTTAGGCACAGCGTAGTACACCGTCTGCCCCTTTTTCTTCCCGATTGTTTGTTTCTTTGATTTCACTTCGAATTCTACCATAGTATTTACTTTTAAATGGTTGATAAATATGTTATTAAAACTAACTCTTTCATTAGTGTTCCGCACCTCATTCCAAGGGTGTTTAAGACTCTTCATCAAGGGTGTAACATTTGACCCAAAGGTGTTTAACACTGTGATCAAAGGTGTTAAACACTTTGACCGTAGGTAACACCCTTGGAACTCATTATTCTATGTCCTATTTCAATCACCTACGGCGGTTCTTTAGGTGCAGCCTTTTGGGTGGCGACACCTGCAAGCGTTCCGCGACTACTGAAACGCCTCCGCCCTGAACCCGAGGAGGCGGTGAGGCCGCTCACGACGATGGCAATGACCGTTATGTACATGTGGTACGCGCGCACTGTACGACGGGCCAGTACCTGACGACCATTGTAGCCAATCGCGCCAATATGTTCAGCTGAAGAATACATCACTGTTACCTGCGCATAATGGAGGAACTATTACTATTTAGCGTTGGCTGACCTGTGTTTCCTGAAAGTGCTATCCATTCATAACCATACCAGATTATGCTTCTGCATCCACATGTAGTAATGGTCGCCGTCGTAATCGCGTACGTTGAGGGTTAGCAGTCATATCGTAGTACGTATTTGGCATAAGCTGATGCAGGAAGAGTCTTTCGTGATAGTACTCCTCTGTACCTGTTTGACGCATCCTCACCCAATAACGCACCTTTAAAATGTGAGTACCTGGCTAATCACCATGTAAGCACCGCTTGTAGTGTACGCTGGCTGAACTGTTGCTTAGTGGAAGCCGTTATAGGCATTACCGCCACCTTTTCGTGAACAAGACGATCTTGGTCGCTGCCTGTACCTGCTGAAGCGTCCAGCACCTGTTGTCGTGTTGATGCTGTATGTCTCGGCTATATCGTTGCTGAGGTCACCTCTAACTCGTTAGGTAACAGTCTATGCAGAATGTGTGTTACTTGTGAAGGCTGGAAGACAAGGTAAGCTGATTGATGCTCAACTGAAAAGCAAATTGTTGCTTTCCCCTGATAGCCTTGGTTGCGTTGCTGTGCCATAGTCGCTCGTGCCGAAGTGCTCTGGTATTGTCTGGCTCTGTTTGACTTTGATATGCAGAGATTGTTACTTATCGGTAGCGATTACCATACTTACCTAAGTAATAAACCTCATAGCTCTGTGTGTGCTGTATAAGCTGCTCGGCACTTATACTTAAAGAAGCTATCTTGCTGGTTGAGCATTCGCTCTTCCTTACATGCATACCGTTATCGTCATCCTTACATAGATATAGTCGCCTGCTTCATAGAAGTCAGCTACTGTTATCATTTAGCGATGCGGGTCTGTGTCATCGTCGCCACTGAGTGGTTAGGTTCTTGTCGTCATCTCAGTGCGATCGTTGGTTCTGCATACATCCCTCGTTGAGCGCAGGATGCAAAAGTGATCTACACCAACATACAACTGCTCAAGGACTTAAGTTGTGATGTGAATGAATGTCTTTCATTGTTTTCTTCATTGTTGCTTTGTCTCTTTGTTAATAACTCTCTATGAGTCTTCCCATGAAGACTGTGCTTTTCATCTTCCCAAGTCTTCATCATTCCATGAAACCTGCTGATCTTGCAGTTGCAGCTGGACCGTAGCGCATGGTTTGCATTTCTTGTGTTGACTGGGGAAGACGTGTCCATCAAATAAGTGGCTTTTCGCTGACTTGAATTCATACACTCTGGTGCAGAATAACTCTTCTTTACTTGCTTTTTTCTCATTACTTCATTGATTAAAATAGTTGTTATTTCGTTCTTATTTTGCTTAAAATTGAGTTCGCAAAAGGGCATAAAAAAGCGAACAAAGGAAACTCTTGAAAGTCCTTTGTTTACAGGGGTTACGGCACGCTTCGCGCGCGCGTATGCGAGAAGAAAAAATGTGTTATTAGACGCTAGGTGCGCATATAGTGTGTGTGTGTGTGTGTGTGTGTGTAGCAAATTATTTGGATTGACCAAAGATAAAGTGCAAAAAGATGCAAAGAATCGGATAATTCTTTGCAGTACTTCGTTCACTTGATATGTCATTGCTAATTGTTTCACGGCGGCAAAGGTAAGGCTTTCCTTTAGAACTGCCAAATAATCAGCGAAGAAATATCGAAATAGACTAGAAGAAATAGGCTACACCCACCTGCCAAGAGTTGTTACGACTACTCTTCTTATTGAAGACAGACGTTGCAGCATCAGTTGCTGACTTCCACGTTGCATGCCCAGTCTTTCCGCAGGCAATATTGTAATTCGCACTCACTTGCAGGTGCTTAAACGCGGTAACACCAAAAGCCAAGGTTGACACTGAAGTTACTATTCTTCAAAAGCGTATGTACTCTTCATGTTCCATTGATATTCTTTCTCACCAATGTTGAAAAGCAACCTGAGGTCCACCAAAGATGAATACACTTGCCATGCTACCTAAGCCGATAGAGTAACGAGCATTCACTGGAATTGCAATCTGTTGTTGCTTAACAGTCTGCGTCATCGTGGCATAATCGAGTTTTGCTGCACGATAATCGTATAGAACAGAAGCATCCATTCCTAAACCAACAATGGGTACTGTGAATTTCACCGTTGGTCCAATAGAACCATCCAGCTTGATTCGTTTTATCAAAGACTTCACTATCAAAGTAGAAATCACTCACATTCAATCCTGCTTTTACACCAAACTTCAAAGGTTCGTCAGCGTGAACAGGAATGGAGAAGAGAAACGACAGGACTAATAAAGCCGATGAAATAATTTTCTTCATAATCATAAATATTAATGATAAAAGAACTAATGACTATACATTAATCGTTCTCAAATGGCTTTTATTACCTAATTGAAGAAATTTAACAGCTATGTTAATGACGCTCACGGCGAACTGTCACTCGTGCAGGAGACACGCTCGCACTCCCACTGGAAGATGGACGACGTGTGCGCCTAACGCTACTTGTTGAGGAACTTGTACGACGACCACGAACAGTTCGTTTGCTTGCTTTCGCTGTATCTTGGTTTGCCGAAATACTATCAAGGCTATCCTTACGAGCTGGATCACCATAAATATGCTTCTCAAAATCAGCAAGCTCACGCTCTATCTTCTTCTGTTCTGCAGCCATTGCAGAATCGTTTGGACAATATTGTGCAAGCGTCTTCCCTAACAGATTGGTGGTCTTGTAAATCTTTCCTTTGTATAAGTTCATCGTGAAATAATCATCCACACTCATCGTAGCAGCATTGTTTAAGTTGCTAGTCATCATGGTTTGCTTAGAGAGGAAAGGAGCAAGATCGTCATAGCGAACCCAGAATAATGGGTATTTCACCTCTCCATCTCCGAAGTCATCTTCGCGATACATGATTGGACAAAGCGCCACCACCTTACGATGGAAAGTTGATGTACCTTGGTCATAATAAGCACTTTCCTTTAGATAATACCCTTTTACCTCGCTCGAAGGAATATCACTATTATCAAGACGAATACCATGGTCGGTGCGTTCATAATAGATATGATAGTTGTCAAGGAACTGCAAGGGCTTTACACGGGCAGAGTCGGTAAAGACTTCGTTACCATCCATTCGATAATTATAAGCGGCAATCCCTCCTCGATTAGGACCATTCATCATCAATTTGAAGATATAAGTAAAGAGATTCATCTGTGATCCTACGGGTTCAACAGGATAATAAAGTCCTGCATTCTGCATCCTCATCCAACTTCAATTCACGATAGATATCACGACGCCAAACAACATCTTCTTGCAAAGGAGCAGCTGTTGGGAAAGATATCTGCGCACGTGTAGTAATCGTGTTAGCAGGTGATTGCGCCCTTTGCTGGTTACGTCTAGCAGCAGGCTGAGCACTGATGGCTAGTGCAAAGAAAACCGTACAGGTTATGAGAAATATCTTTTTCATTGTTTCTTTGTTTTATCTTTATGAGAGGAAAGAAGACCATCCCCTATATTATATTCAGCTAGTTTTATCTAACAAATAGTTATCGAACAATAACCTCCATATTGCGTCCCATTGAGGGTTCGAGTGATTCCATCAGGTCCATGAACAACAACATTGGTAATATAGAAGCGCTTATTACGACTCAACTGACGGAACTGCTCCTTCTGTTGAGATGAGAAGGAAGCGCCATTACTAGCCAATGGAACGGCATTACCCATATTATCAAAGAAGACAACACGGAAGCTTGTCACAGTGAACGGAATATCAAGTAATCCATCATCAATAGCCGCATGAATACCTGGAGCACCCATTAAGGCTGCTTTAGATAATGGTCCACTCTTAAAGCGATCACCCCCCATAGCGATGTAAGGAGATGGGTCTGGTAGCTTACGAACACGGAACTGATAGGCACCGACCTTGCGCCCCTTGGCTGATACAGAAATGGTAACAGGACTGCCGACAGCTGATGGTCGCGCTATGAAATGACCGCCACCACGGGCAATAAGTGTACCTCCTGACATCGTAGCTTGTATGTCACTTTGCGAAGTATTAGGAATACTTATGGTGATTGGATTATCAAATCCAGCATACAATACATTCATCAGATCAGCTGCAATTGTAGCCATCCCATCGAAAGGAGGTGTCTTTTGCATACCATTAGGATTAATGTATTGCTTTAGGTTGTGGTCCACCAGTAACCCAATAGTCTTGTGCAAAGTTACGGCGCAAAACATTACCTGCCATATCCTTCATAAGCATGTATCCACTCAAAGTATGCTTACCAGGAGCACCAGCTTTCACGGTCACTTGATTTCCTTGAATTAGTTGACCATTAACATACACCTGTGGTTGTTGGGTAGAATCTACTGCTGCCATAAACATTTGAGCAGTCATGGTTTCACCTGGATAGAGACGAGTTTGACTCGGAACAACGAATGCTTGCAATTTGTTAACACGTAAATCCTTCAAACCAACATTAGCCACTAATGAGTGCAGGACTTCGCCTTCTGCATAACGAACGTCGCTCTGTAACTTTGATAACAATGTTACAGCAGCTGCAACAGGCATATTCTCGAACATATACTCCTCCCAGTTCTTCCCCATTGAGTGTTTCGGCACCATCGTTGAGAGATTACTTGCAATAATACTCTTTTGTCGGGGGTCTGTTACAAACTGTAAGATTCGACTGCGATAACTATTGATTGCATTGTATAACTTGCGCCCTTGCCCATTAGCAGGGTTCAACATTATATAACTGGCAGCCTCCAGATTGTCTTTACCTTCAATGTGCAAAGGATCACCTTTTTCACCATCTGCTTCACGGACAATGGCAACCTTCAATGATTGAGCATAATTATAGAGAGAATCACTCATCTCTCTAACCGTCGATGCCATCATAAACCACTCCTTAACCTTCTGTGGATTTTTCTGCATCATTTGGTCTAGTTCACCAAAAGATCGCTTCATTCTCCTTAGAAGAATTACCCGTTGTACGATTCAAACTCTCCTCAACAACAGAGAAGCCATTGAGTACCTCCGTAGAAATATTCAATGCCAACATTGCCATGAGGACAACGTACATGAGGTTAATCATCTTCTGGCGTGGACTAATCTTTTTCTTCTTAATAGCCATTAATCCTATTTATTAGTATCAAGGAGACAACTTTACAGCTTCTCCTCTACCATAATCTGTTAATTTATAAGCTTTCTGAAGTTGACTGCGGAGTAGTTGCCCCTGGTGCAGCAACACGCATATTCACAGTCATTGCCTCAATCATTCGAGCATAAATACTATTAAGTTGCTCTATCTGGTGAGCCATCTTACGGGTTTGTTCATTAATCTGATCAATAGTACCAATCTGCTGACTTGCTCCCTTGAGTTGCATTTCATAAACCTTTGCAATACCTGTAAGAGTACGATTGAGGTTCTCCATCTCCTCACTATCACGTGTAAGACGCTGACTCTGATCGTTCACCTTACCTAACATCTCTGTTAGATTCTGCAAAGCAGAGACGTAATTTGTTTGTGCCTCTACCATCTCTGGCGTTTGTTGTTGAGCATCAGCAATAGCCTTACTCTGTTGTCCAACAACTGCAGCTGCTATATCATCAGCAGATGGCATAGCCTGCTGTACACGCTCAACATCTACCGATGAAACCGCAGAATATTGTGGTTGTACAGCTGAAGAAGTAGACCTATTCTCTCTTTCCCAGCTAGGTATTCATCTGTAACATGCGTCGGCAGCTCACGACCATCATCCGTTTTATCAAACGGACGATCGAATGCAGAGAGGAAAAACACTATAACCTCAGTACCCATACCAAGGTATAACATGATGTTAGCACCTGGTAAGTGAGTGAGCTTAAACAAGGCACCAAGGATTACAATTGACGCTCCCCAACTATATCCATAATTAAGGAATGTTTGTCCAGGGACACTATCCATCCACTTTTGTAGATGGTAAATGAAGTTGAATTTACTATACTGTGTCATTATCTTTTCCTTTTCTTACTGCTTTTTTTATTCTCTTTTGCTGCTTCACTAGATGAACTTGCGAGGCTACGAACACAACGGAATCCAATGTAACTACGCGGTTGATTCTGGTATTCCCAAGTACGCCATGCACTTCGAATGTAACTCTCAGGATCCTTCCAACTGCCACCTCTCACACTCTTCTTCTTGAGTCTATAAGGGTCTTCTTTAGCAGCTTTATAGTCTAACTGTGGGTTTAAGTCATTCATCGCATCCACACCTGCTTCAGTATAAACGGTACTTGTCCATTCAGCAACATTACCTGCCATATCGTAAAGACCATTGGAATTGGTACCATAAATGCCCACCTTACTTGTAATCAGATTTCCGTCCTTCGTGTAATTACCACGATCTGGCTTGAAGTTAGCATAGAAACAACCATTGCCATTCTTAACATTCTGGTTGTCCCAAGGGAACTCGTCTTGATTCTTTCCACGTGCAGCATACTCCCATTCAGCCTCTGTCGGCAGTCGATAACGCTGTACATAACGAGCCTCACGACCTAATCCTTTCAATAGATATTCCGTCCTCCAAGCACAGAAAGCATTGGCTTGCTCCCATGTAACTCCCACTACTGGATAGTTATTATAGGTTGGGTTGCTGAAATAATTACGTAAGTATATCTCATTATCAGAGTTTCGGAAGTCGTTTACCCAGCAAGTTGTATCTGGATAGATATTAACGATATAAGTATTCAAGAAGTCCCAAGGACCTGTTAATGGGCGGTTGATCGTCTCTTGATGAATGTTTCCTTCATCATCAACATAGGCTGTATCCTTAGAAATCATCACTACTTCGCTAGGATCAACCTTTATATCTGTATTCAAATTACGCTCCTGTGGATTCAAACGATTACGACGCAAAGCCGCTGTTGTATAGTCATAAATCTCATAGCGATAATTCATCTGTTTTGCATCAAGACTCTTCTCCCCTGTTACAGGATTAGTAACAAACATACTTTCATAAGCTCTTTGCTCATCCTCATTGAACTTTCGTGGCAATCGTTTATTCCAATTGATATGAGGCTTAACAGGGTCACCATTCTTGTCTTCAGTGATCATATAGGTCTCATCACCACCATAGGCAGGATCGGCTAAACGTGTACGAAGAATGGAATCACGCACCCACTCCACAAATTGCTTATACTCGGAATTGGTTACTTCGGTCTCATCCATCCAGAAACCATCTACTGAGATATCCTTCACAGGAGACTTCTTACCCCAAAGAGAATCCTGCTTGTCTAAACCCATGTGTAGCCATCCACGCTTCACGAGGGTCATACCATAAGGTGTTGGTTCACGAAAACTACCACCTTTGCCAACACCAGTTACTTCACCACCGCGACCTGATGAAGAAGCTGTCTTACCAGAGAAACAACCAGTGAGAGAGCCTAGCAAGAGTGTACCAAGACAAATGGTTAATATTCTTTTCTTCATTTTCATATCTCGTTCTTATAGAAATCTTACGCTTTTATGTTTGTTTCGTCCTTTCTTCTGAAGGTTTATGTCTGTTTGATAACTTACAAACAACTCATGGCTACCATTGCCGAAAGCAGCAGAACCAGTGTACATCTCATAGCTATAACCAACATTGATTCCATGGAAAGAGCCACCAACATAGGCGGTAACAGAATTTGTTGGACTATAAGAGACACCTCCGTACAGAACTTTCTTATCATTGGTATAGACCAAACGGGTTGTGATGTCTGCACGATAGGCTGTACCATCATACCGCCCTAAAACAGACACAGGTATATTAAGAAACGGATTCCTCAATTTTTATATTGTATCCTCCTGTCAAATAATAGGTACGATCTATTTGAAATTGATTCTTATCTCCTAGTTCTAACAAGGGGGCATTCAAATGCTGAACAGATACTCCTGCGTACCAGTTCTTATGGGTATAATAGAGTCCTACACCTAAATCCAAACTGTTTCCATTAGCTTCGGTTGTAAGCAAAGCAGGGTCGCTTGCTTCAGCTGGATCAAGCTTACTTCCATCGAATTTATCGAACAGAACACCCACTTGTACACCTGCAGACAGCATGCCTCCCCATAACGTCTTACGGAAAGCATATTGTCCCGCGATACGCTGATGAGTGAAAGCTCCTATCTTATCATTCAATATTGACACGCCCACGCCATGGTATTGTTTCATGAAATAGACAGGCATATCACCTCCCACATAGAAAGTATTTGGATTATGCTCATAGCCTGCAAAGTCTAAAGCATAGGCTCCAATAACATTTAATTTATTATCTTTTCCAACGGTTGCAGGGTTGAACGACGGTTCCATAGCCCAATAGTGACTATAGGACGGATCGAACTGTGCATTGACAGAAATTACTGCCAAAACTGTCAGAATGATTATAAGAAATAAGCGTTTAAACACGCTTTTATAACGGAGGGTGTAGTAGTTTATTGCTATTAAGAGCAATTTTTATTTATTATATCAGCATACTCTAGGATAACAAAAAAAGGTTACTCACATCTTACACATGAGTAACCTATTTCTGTTTCAACGCCTTAATATTCGTCTTCATTCCATAAGAAATCATCCTTAGAAGGATAATCTGGCCAAATATCTTCTATGCTATCGTAAACATCTCCTTCATCTTCTATCTCTTGCAAGTTCTCTAGAACTTCAAGAGGTGCACCTGATCGTATAGCATAGTCGATTAACTCCTCTTTAGTTGCTGGCCATGGAGCATCTTCCAATTTAGAGGCCAATTCCAATGTCCAATACATATTCTTATTTCTTTACATGTTCTTAGTTCGTGCAAAAGTAATATATTATTTCTTATCTACAAGCATTTTTCCCACGTTTTTTCACTATTATCACTCTTAATGTTTAAATAACGTGACAAGATGAAGAAATAATCTGATAATCTGTTTCATAAAAGGGAATATCTCTTCTGGAATTTGGGCTACTTTTGATAGCGTGATAATACGTCGCTCTGCTCGCCGACATACCGTCCTACAAACGTGACATTGGGCTGACATGAGGTTACCACCTGGATATATGAAATTGTGTTGAGCGGGAATAGCAGCAGTTAGCCCATCTATCTGATGTTCCAATTGCACGACTAAGGCTGATACAGAAGGGAGTTTTGAAGTTATGGATGATTCTTTTGCCAACGCTCCACCTACCACAAAGAGTTCGTTCTGCAGTTCTTCCAGGAAAGATCCGATGGATAAATTCATATTCTGGGACGTATGTCCTTCTTTGAGATTATCGCTTATTTGAGATTGTAGAAGTAGGGACTTCAATACACCAATATGGGCATTCAACTCGTCAACAGTTCCATAGGCTTCTACCCGTATATCGTCTTTTGAAACTCGTTTACCACCACATAAGGAGGTCATCCCGTTATCACCTGTTTTTGTATATAGCTTCATGTTTAGAAATTAACAATATAATCTTGCTTAATCATGGTCTTGTTTAGAAAGATTAAACCGCAATAGTATAAATCAAAGGTGATACCTGTACGATCATCGGCAACTAAACTTTTCCAGTAAGCCTCCGTCTCTTTATTGCGCTTGATATGCTCTAGAATCAAGACAGAAGTCGATGGGAGAAGGTCTATAGCTTTATCGATAAACTCACGATAGTTGCCTCTTAAACTGACACGAACAATACTATTATCACCAACTTCTGCAAGTATTCGGGTATAGGATTCAGGTGTTATATCTTGCGAAATAAGCTGATAGAGGGTCTTCTTAGCACCTGCTAAGGTATAAATTTTATAGCAGGAAGAGAATGGAAGATAGTCTATAAAGCTGTGAGGTTGCTGGAAATTAGCGATTCGGAAATAGAGTCTGCAGAGCTTGCGAACACGCTTATTAATTCCATAGACCTGCTGTTTCAGTTGAGCATACTTATAATATGGATAGTGCTCATTCACCACGTAACGAATAAACTTGTAGGCCCAAGGCGATTGCACACCGAACCCTCGAGAGTACTGTGCACGCCTTAGCCAGACAACGGATCGTTTAATGAAGTATATCATATTGATTATTATGCGACTAGCAAAAGTAACGTTTTTTTCTTAAAAAGCATATATATACCATAGGAAAACGATAGAAAATCATACATAATAGGTATACTTTTCTTCCCTGTTATTGTTATTACTAATACAGAAGGGCGCTTCTTCAATCATAGAAGACGCCTCTTTGAGGGTAAGGAAAGGCTCTCCTTGAATGGAGAAGAGCCTCTATTGCGATTCTTCACACCTACAACATCAAAAAAAAGACGGAACAATAAATAACGATGATCAGTAATTTTATTACCTTTGCAGTAATATAATTAAAATCTATATCACAATATGAAAAGAAGATTCTTAGCACTACTATTAACTGGTATTGCACTCTCGTTGAAAGCTCAACAACCCAAACACGAATTAATATGGAGCTTCGGACTAGGGGACGAGCCACATTTGAAGAGTGTTAGAAACAATTACGTTAAACAGTTTCAACTTGAGGATGATGCTTCATTATTCTCTTCGTTTCAGAATATCAACAGCTCTCTTAACATGGAATATATCTATCATCTGAATAAAAGATGGGCGGTAGGAGCAGATATTAGCTACACTGAAGCAGCCGCAAAAGGAGCACATCGACCATGGACTGAAGAAGAGAAGCATAACCCTTTCAGACTGATTTTTGAAGGACTTTTCTACTCTATATTTCCTAATGACGAACTGAAGTTATCGAGTAAAGCATGGACTGTTATGCCAGAAGTGCATTACAAATGGCTCGAAAATAGGAACTTTACACTATATTCAAAGGCCGGAATGGGGGTAAGCTACTATCAACTAAGTTCAAAAAGTAGCAACTTCCCTAATATCAAAGAGAATAAAATGAGACTTGCCTACCAATTATCGCCTGTTGGCATAGAGCTTGGAAGCCACCGTCTCCGCTTCACTTCAGAGCTAGGCTATGGTCTGCAAGGTATATGGAATATTGGTCTCGCATATTATATAGGTAAGGGCAATTAAACAAATAACACAAGACACTTAAAAAATTGTTCGCGAACTCTTCCCAATTTGTTCGCGAACAATTTTGATTTTGTTCGCGAACAATTTTTAGCCTGTCTTAGAAGTGCTTCTTCTTGGTTCTATCATAAAGTCTTATTGGCGTAAAATTATCAGGGTAAGGCACAAGTTGTTAACATCGACGAAATGTACTTTCGTGGGGCACGGGTTATACTTCCGTGCCCTACGGGTCGTACACCCGTACTCCATAAGTCCTACTACTAGGATAAGGGTGTTAAACACTCTTGGGCAAAGGCGTTAAACACTCTTGAGCAAGTGTTAAACACTCTGAGTGAAGGGTGTTAAACACTCTTAGGGCAAAGGTTAAACACTCTTGAGTAAAGGTGTTAAACACCCTTGATGCTACATCCAACGTTTCTCGGTAATTACGCTCTATCAGCATTACTTCCCTGCGGACGGTGAGCGATTGTTCGGAGAGGAGGTGGGAGACGATGAGGGGATGAGGGATGATGAGGGTTGAGAGTATAGGGTTGAGAGTGGAGCAACAGAATGGAATAAAAAGAGAGCTTCGAAGATTTTCTTCAAAGCTCTCTAAAAGTAAAGAAGGCGGCGACCTACTCTCCCGCATTGCATTGCAGTACCATCGGCGCAGACGGGCTTAACTCTCTGTTCGGAATGGGAAGAGGTGGAACCCCGACGCAATAACCACCTAATGTTTTGTTCGGTTGACTAGTTTTGAAGTTGATAGTTGACTAGTTATTTGTCTTTATTCTTGTCTTTTCTTCTTTCTCTTATCAGTAGATCTCGTTGTTAAATATTGTTCTCAGAACTAATAACTTGTTTACTCGTTCACTTTTAACTCGCTTTTCTTGTTAACTTGTTTACTTGTATATACTTGTTAACTCGTCTACTGACTTGTCAGCCGTATAAGGTGACGTATTTCCACAAGCAAAACATTATAGAACTTTTCTACTTCTATCAAGAAGATTACACAGCTCAAAGTCTGAGTCACTGGTCCCCGCACTCTCCACTACGGGAGGCGGGAGACCCGAAGAAAGTTTTCGGGCAATTAGTAGTGCTCGGCTTTGACGTCACCGTCTTTACACCTACACCCTATCAACGTCATCGTCTATGACGACCCTTATGAGGAGTTCTCATCTTGCGGCTGGCTTCGCACTTAGATGCTTTCAGCGCTTATCCAATCCAGACTCAGATACCCAGCGGTGCACCTGGCGGCACAACTGGTAAACCGGAGGTCTGTCCAACACGGTCCTCTCGTACTAGTGTCAGCACCACGCAAAACTCCAACGCCCACGATAGATAGAGACCGAACTGTCTCACGACGTTCTGAACCCAGCTCGCGTGCCACTTTTAATGGGCGAACAGCCCAACCCTTGGGACCTTCTCCAGCCCCAGGATGTGACGAGCCGACATCGAGGTGCCAAACCACCCCGTCGATATGAGCTCTTGGGGGATCAGCCTGTTATCCCCGGAGTACCTTTTTATCCTTTGAGCGACGGAGTTTCCATACACGTCCGCCGGATCACTATGCCCTCAGTTTTCCTGCCTGCTCGGCATGTCTGCCTCCCAGTCAAGCGCCCTTATGCCATTGCACTCTATGAGGTCGGTTACCAATCGGTCCCGAGGGCACCTTTGGAAGCCTCCGTTACGCTTTTGGAGGCGACCACCCCAGTCAAACTACCCACCAAGCAGTGTCCACGCATCTGCGTGTTAGACCTCAGACAGCCAAAGGGCCGTATTTCAAGGATGGCTCCACGAATGCTGGCGCACCTGCTTCGAAAGCCTCCGGCCTATCCTACACATCGGATGACCAAGGTCAATGCTAAGCTGTAGTAAAGGTTCACGGGGTCTTTTCGTCCCATCGCGGGTAATCGGCATCTTCACCGATACTACAATTTCACTGAGATCATGGTTGAGACAGCGTCCGGATCATTACACCATTCGTGCAGGTCGGAACTTACCCGACAAGGAATTTCGCTACCTTAGGACCGTTATAGTTACGGCCGCCGTTTACTGGGGCTTCAATTCAATGCTTCCCTATTGCTAGTGACATCTCCTCTTAACCTTCCAGCACCGGGCAGGTGTCAGGCTGTATACCTCATCTTTCGAGTTTGCACAGCCCTGTGTTTTTGTTAAACAGTTGCCTGGACCTATTCTCTGCGCCTCATATTGCTATGAGGACCCCTTATCCCGAAGTTACGGGGTCAATTTGCCTAGTTCCTTAACCATGAATCTCTCAACGCCTTAGTATATTCTACCCGACCACGTGTGTCCGTTTGCGGTACGGGTCGCAGTATCATTAAGTTTAGCGGATTTTCTCGGAAGTATGATTACCTGCACTCAACTCTTCCCGAAGGAAGTGCTGTACTTTCGTGTTTCAGCTCTAGTGGTGGATTTGCCTGCCACTATCATAACCTACGCACTTAAACGCCCTATTCCGTCAGGGCGCGGCAGTGTCACTGCTCCGTCTCCACGTCACTGATAATGCGAGTTGCGGAATATTAACCGCATCTGCCATCGCCTTCGCCATTCGGCTGAGACTTAGGACCCGACTAACCCCGGGCTGATTGGCATCGCCCGGGAAACCTCGGTCTTTCGGCGAAAGGGAATCTCACCCTTTTTATCGTTACTTATACCTACATTTGCTTTTCCATAAACTCCAGGATCAGTTACCTTCACCATTCGACGTCGATGGAATGCTCCCCTACCGATACTTTTAATATACATTACTATCCCGCGCCTTCGGTATCTGACTTATACCCGATTATTATCCATGCCCGGACCCTCGACTAGTGAGCTGTTACGCACTCTTTGAATGAATGGCTGCTTCCAAGCCAACATCCTAGCTGTCACGGGGACCAGACTTCGTTAGACTAACTTAGACAGAATTTCGGGACCTTAGACGGCGGTCTGGATTCTTCTCCTCTCGGGGACGGACCTTAGCACCCGCCCCCTTACTGCACATCTGCTGTCCATAAGCATTCGGAGTTCGTCAGGTCTCGATAGGCGGTGAAGCCCTCTTGACCTATCGGTCGCTCTACCTCTTATGGAGATCGATGCACGCGGCACCTAAATGCCTTTCGGGGAGTACGAGCTATCTCCAAGTTTGATTGGCCTTTCACTCCTACACTCACCTCATCGGGAAGCTTTTCAACGCTTATCCGTGCGGTCCTCCATTCGGTGTTACCCGAACTTCAACCTGGGCAAGTGTAGATCACTTGGTTTCGCGTCTACCCCATCTGACTTGACGCCCTATTCAGGCTCGCTTTCACTACGGATACGTAACTCTTGTTACTTATCCTTGCCAGACATGGTAACTCGTAGGTTCATTATGCAAAAGGCACGCCGTCACCGCTTGCGCGGCTCCGACCGCTTGTAGGCGCATGGTTTCAGGAACTATTTCACTCTCCTAATCGGAGTGCTTTTCACCTTTCCTTCACAGTACTCGTTCACTATCGGTCTCACGGGAGTATTTAGCCTTACCGGATGGTCCCGGCAGATTCGCGCAGAATTTCACGTGTTCCGCGTTACTCAGGATACCACTACGTCTCGTCATGCTTCGAATACGGGATTATCACCCCTCTATGATTGTTCTTTCCAGAACATTCTTCTCACAATCTAAGTACGACAACGTGGTCCTACAACCCCAGCAGCGCATTGCTACGTCACTGGTTTGGGCTATTCCCCGTTCGCTCGCCACTACTAGGGGAATCATTAGTTTATTTTCTCTTCCTAGAGGTACTAAGATGTTTCAGTTCCCTCCGTTTGCCTCACTACATTAGTAGTGATAGCAGGTCTTCAACCTGCTGGGTTGTCCCATTCGGAAATCCTTGGATCAAAGGTTATTTGCACCTACCCAAGGCTTATCGCAGCTTATCACGTCCTTCATCGCCTCCGTGAGCCAAGGCATCCGCCATGCGCCCTTTCTTACTTTCTTCGCCTTCTTTGTAATTACTTACAAAGAATGTAGCTCATACTTTCAGCTGTTGTGTGATTCTAAACATTTTGAAGCTATTGCTTCAATAATTAGAATGCTAATTCTTCCTATATAGAAAGAATACTTCTACTTTACAGTCTTGCTTGTGTCAATATGTCAAAGATCTTGTGCTGTATAAAACAGCAAAGTGGAGAATAACGGATTCGAACCGTTGACCCCCTGCTTGCAAAGCAGGTGCTCTAGCCAACTGAGCTAATCCCCCAAGGGAATTTTAGAGTATTGAATTAGAAGTTTTAATTTAGAAACTCTACATTCAATAATAAAAGAAGTAGTCCCAGGCAGACTTGAACTGCCGACCTCCACATTATCAGTGTGGCGCTCTAACCAACTGAGCTATAGGACTGAGTTGGAAGAAAGCATGTGGTGTTTCTACCTGACTTCCTTTTCTCTTATTCTTAATAACAGAGTCAGTGAGTACAAGAAGAAAAACAAACCTAAGGTTCTATTTTATATCTTGATTACCGTTAACTTGTCAACTCATATACTTAAATACTTGTCAACTTACTAACCGATAAACATCCTCTCCAGAAAGGAGGTGTTCCAGCCGCACCTTCCGGTACGGCTACCTTGTTACGACTTAGCCCCAATCACCAGTTTTGCCCTAGGCCGATCCTTCCGGTCACGGACTTCAGGCACCCCCGGCTTTCATGGCTTGACGGGCGGTGTGTACAAGGCCCGGGAACGTATTCACCGCGCCATGGCTGATGCGCGATTACTAGCGAATCCAGCTTCGTGGGGTCGGGTTGCAGACCCCAGTCCGAACTGGGACCGGCTTTCAAGATTGGATGCAATTTGCATTACACCGTCCCTCTGTACCGGCCATTGTAACACGTGTGTAGCCCCGGACGTAAGGGCCGTGCTGATTTGACGTCATCCCCACCTTCCTCACACCTTACGGTGGCAGTGTCTCCAGAGTGCCCAGCATTACCTGATGGCAACTGAAGAGAGGGGTTGCGCTCGTTATGGCACTTAAGCCGACACCTCACGGCACGAGCTGACGACAACCATGCAGCACCTTCACAGAGACCCCGAAGGGCGTCATTATCTCTAAATCCTTCCTCTGCAATTCAAGCCCGGGTAAGGTTCCTCGCGTATCATCGAATTAAACCACATGTTCCTCCGCTTGTGCGGGCCCCCGTCAATTCCTTTGAGTTTCACCGTTGCCGGCGTACTCCCCAGGTGGGATGCTTAATGCTTTCGCTTAGCCGCTGATACCAGGTACCAACAGCGGGCATCCATCGTTTACTGTGCGGACTACCAGGGTATCTAATCCTGTTCGATACCCGCACCTTCGAGCTTAAGCGTCAGTTGCGCTCCCGTCAGCTGCCTTCGCAATCGGAGTTCTTCGTCATATCTAAGCATTTCACCGCTACACGACGAATTCCGCCAACGTTGTGCGTACTCAAGGAAACCAGTATGCGCTGCAAGTCAGACGTTGAGCGTCTACATTTCACAACACACTTAATCTCCGGCCCTACGCTCCCTTTAAACCCAATAAATCCGGATAACGCCCGAACCTTCCGTATTACCGCGGCTGCTGGCACGGAATTAGCCGGTCCTTATTCGTATGGTACCTGCAAACAATCACACGTGATTGACTTTATCCCCATACAAAAGCAGTTTACAACCCATAGGGCCGTCATCCTGCACGCTACTTGGCTGGTTCAGGCTCTCGCCCATTGACCAATATTCCTCACTGCTGCCTCCCGTAGGAGTTTGGACCGTGTCTCAGTTCCAATGTGGGGGACCTTCCTCTCAGAACCCCTACTGATCGTTGCCTTGGTGGGCTGTTACCCCGCCAACAAGCTAATCAGACGCATCCCCATCCATAACCGATAAATCTTTCATTCTCTTCTGATGTCATCTAAGAATTACATAAGGTATTAGTCTGCCTTTCGGTAGGTTATCCCTTAGTTATGGGAAGGTTGGATACGCGTTACTCACCCGTGCGCCGGTCGACGTCCGAAGAGTGCAAGCACTCAACGCCGTTTCCCCTCGACTTGCATGTGTTAAGCCTGTAGCTAGCGTTCATCCTGAGCCAGGATCAAACTCTCCATTGTAAAATATCATTTGTGACAACTTATATAAATACAAGCCATCCGTTTGTCTCTGTATCAGAATGCCTATCCTTAAGTATCAAGTTAAAAAGCACCTACGCCTCAATTAATTGATCGGTTCGTTTCTTTTACCCATCTGTTTGATTCATAACCAAACAGACGCTTCTTGTACTACTTCTCTGTTTATGTAAATCTTTTCAAAGAACTCTTTTCTTATCACTCTATACGTTATAAGCAGGTCGCCTATTTCGTAAAAGCGAGTGCAAAGGTATGAGACTTTAAAGCAAACCTCCAAATCTTTTGAAGAAAAAGTTTCAAAAAAAGTAAAAACAAACAATCCTATTTGACATACATCAACCCCAATAGCCATTTAAAGACCAATTTTAACCCCACAAAGCGCCAATTCTCGAAAATAGGTCTTTTTAATCAAAAATCTAAAAACAAGAGACTACAACTAAAAAGCGCATTATAAGGAACATTAGTTTAATGTGAGTTCGATGAATTATAAATGACTTTATAAAGGAGGAGACTATCACAAATAATCCTGCCCACTAAAAATTTAATAGGCAGGATTATTACAAATAAGAATAACTCAAATTATTCTAGCAACTTACTTTGTCTGATTTGAATCTGGAGCTTTCACCTATCAGATCCATGAAACTGATCAAGCTTTGGAGTAATGATAATCTGTGTACGACGGTTACGCTGCTTACCCAACTCAGTATCGTTGGTTGCGAGTGGGTTATACTCACCACGACCACCAGCAGTCAAACGCTTAGGATTAACACTGAAGTGATCCTGCAGATACTGTACAACAGAAGCTGCACGGAGACAAGAGAGATCCCAGTTATTACGGATATTCTTCATCTTGTCATGCAGATGTATTGATAGGCACATTATCAGTGTTACCCTCAATCAGCACATCATAGTCCTTATAATCAGTGATAATCTTGGCAATCTTGCTCAAAGTCTGCTCAGCACGATCATTCACCTCATAAGAACCACTCTTATAAAGCATGTTATCAGCTAAAGAGATATAAACAACACCCTTCAGAACCTGTACGTCAACCTCCTTCAATTCCTCACGGCTCAAAGAACGAGTAAGATTGTTTGTCAACACCATGTTCAATGAATCACTCTTAGACTTCACCTCAACCAAAGTGACGGATATACTGATTACTCTCGTTAATCTGGTCAACAAGCTTTGAAATGTTGATATTGTTTGAGTTGGCATTTCTCAAACTGTTATCAAGACTACCCTGCAACGCAGCGGCACTCTCTCTTGCCTGTGCCAACTGATCCTCCAAGCTCTTGATACGTGCATTATTAGCAGCTATCGTTTCTTTCGCACTCTGGTAGTCTGCCGTCAACTGATTATTCTCTGTACGACAATTCTCCAAATCCTTTTTGCTGGCACAGCTGCTGAAAGCAAGCGCACCAACGAATAAAGCTACAATAAAAAGATTCTTTTTCATACGCTTTCATGTTTTAGGTTTATATTTCCGTTGCAAAGGTATTATAAATACTTGCAAAACAAAGCGAAGTAAGAAGTGTTTAGGTATTTTTAACCAGAATCCATAAAACAAAAACTATTCAGCAAGTTAACCACGCCTTGCTGAATAGTTACAATTGCGTCTAAATCATTCGCTAAGATTTACTGGAACTTTATAGCAAACATTGCGTAAAGACGATTTCGTTGGATATAATTTCCAGTCGATACCCAAAGATAATTTTGTCCTGGCCTATAGCCTAAATAGGAAGCAGAAGGATGTCCAGCCCAAAATTGTCCATCAGGTCTCGCAGAACTACCCCAGTACGAATTAGAATTGTCAACAAGAGTAGCATACTTACCAGCATGATAGAAATCATTCTGATGTGCTACAGATGACAGAGCTGCAGGAAGAGCAAAATACTTTGTCATATCAGACGGAGCTGGTATTCCCATTCCTATATTAAAATTACTACCATTGGGGCCTCCATTATTGGTACCCGAAGTTCCTGCTGGCCAAACAGTAGGAGACTTGTCTCCGATGCTCCAAAAATCAGCTACCAGTGTATTCCATTTCCTAAAACGCAATACGCCTTTATACAACTGCCCCTCAGCTGTCCAAAGTTCCTCGGCATCGAAGTAAGGATAATGTGTAGCATACCAAACCATCTGATACCCGTTAGGGACAATCTTTACATGAATTCTTCGCTACACCGGGTAGCTCATCGTTATACCAGCGGTCAGGATCAGTTACCTTACTTTGTGGCCACATAGGGTTCGACAAAGCTAATCCAGTGAAAGGACTCATGTTATAAGGCTCGGTTTTTCCATCAAACAGCCACTTCTTAGCATCCCATAGGTAAGGTTTCTGCTCTTCGGTGTAATCATTACCGAGCTTAGAAGTAATATCACGAATCGTACCAGGAGCATAAGCTTGCACGGGAATATTCTTAGTTATTGTACCAGAGAAATTCAAAGCTGGGTTATAAAGATGGTAAACAATATTAAGTGCTGTCGTCTGCGGAGCCATAACCACATAGATGGCATTAGTAGCTGGACTTGTCGCATTGGTTAATGGCAAGTTAGGCACTGTCACTTTAATGCTCTTCGAACCATTAGCACTCGGTGTGGCAGACAGACCAGAGGCAGAGAGGGAGAAATCGCCGGCAATATCGTTATCGGCAATGACGGTCACATCCTGAATAACGAAACCACGAATCAGGCTATTCTCACTACGTGGCAACAGACAAAGATAAGCTGCCTTGTGATTGAGCGTAAACTGATAGCCAGCAGTAGCACTCCCCGAGGCTGTACCCACAGCGCAGTCACCAACAGCACCCGCGTGTGCGAAATCGTTGGCAGCCGCCTGCGTCTGATTGTTGGCAATGGTGACAGTGGTACCAGACGCGCCTCCCGTATAATGCACCTGCGTTGTTGCAGGGAATGTACCTGTCACGGAGAATTTCCCGACTTTCATGTCTGCCGAAAACACGCCTGCCAAACTCTGCACAAAGTTATTGGTGTTGTCCTCCACCCATATCTTATCGCCTGCACCCACAGCACATTGGCTGCATTTCCTTTGTATAACTGATGGCTGTACGTGTCGTGGCTGTCTCCGCCTTATTGGTGAAAGTCACCGCCTGTCCCGTTGTCGAGCGACCGTTTCCATCCTCCTTGCCGTCCATACCCTCATCGCTGGAACAGCCGACTGTGTACAGCGCAGTGCATGCACACAGCATCATTGATAAAATTGTTTTTACTTTCATTTTCCTGATTTTAAATAGTTTTCTACTAGTCCTCCCACTGACTGGAGTTCTGTTGTTCTTCGTCGTCCTCTTCTGCCGAGAACGGATTTGTTTTTGCGTCACCGCTCTGTCCGGCATGACCGATTGGTGCGTGCTGTCCCGAAAATGGAGCCAGCAGTTGTTCTGTCCTCATCTGCATGACCTGAACGGATGGTTGAAGATAAATCTTCCGTTGGATTTCTTTTTTTCATTGTCGTTTTTGTTTAATTATAGTTATTGTGAAATGCGTCCCACCGCAATGGGTACATAATTATCCGAGAGCAGTTGGCACCTCGCCCGAAACATCACTTCCAAATGTTCGTGAACTTTCTGTGAAAAGCTTAGGAGCTTTCTTCAAAAAGCTTAAGAGCTTTTTCCGAAAAGCTTAGGAGCTTTTTCAAAAAGGTTAGGAGCTTTCTGGAACCACTACCCTACCTTTTTTTCAGATTGTCAATGAATACTCTTCAGACAGTTCGCGAACTCTTCTAAAACAGTTCGCGAACTCTTTTTAAAAATTGTTCGCGAACAATTTCGAATTTTGTTCGCGAACAATCTTGAGATTGTTCGCGAACTCTTTTATGCCTGTCTTATCATATCGTTCTTTTAGAGTTAGAATCGACCGTTCATCTGCTTACTATGTCTGAATAGTTTTCTATTGGTAGCGTTCTTGTGTACCTCTTCGCAAGAGGTGCACAAATGGGAAGAATCAGGAAGAAAATAGCGGAGAATCAAGCAGTTGTAGCGTTACGAACGAGACGGGATAATAGAAATAAAGTTAGAAGATATTTGCATAAATCGGAGAAAAGCACTACTTTTTGCCGACGGTTTGCCGACATTGTGCACTTCTTGCGAAGAGCTACACGAAACAAACCGTCCAGCAATTTCTTATTCTCTCGTGCCACCACTTGGTTGTCAATCTCGCTGATATAAAACAGCGTTGTGCGTGTATTGCTGTGCCCTCAAGGCAGTGGCTATGACGGGCAGAGCGATGTTCCGCTCATTGGCGAGGCTTGCCCAGGAATGGCGTGCGAGATAGGAGGAGAGTGGCGTGGTTATACTGGCAAGTTTGCCCAGCGTCTTTAAAGCACGATTGTAAGAAGAAAGGAACGAGCGATAGGTATAGCGTTCGAGGATTGGGAAGAGATAATCGGAATTTGGAACATGATACCGCTGTATGATTGTACGCATCGTCTTATCGATTCTGACTGTCACCAGTCGCCCGGTCTTATGGCGGTGATAAGTGAGCGTGTCGCCACAGAGTTGCATACGGCGCAGGTGGACAAAATCGACGGGCGGCATCCCCATCGCTCGGAATGAGAAGAGAAAGAGATCGCGCGAAAAGGCGAGGAACGAACCTTGCGATAGTTCCAGTCCTTGCAGCTGGTGCAGTTCGCTGGCTTTCAGACTTCGCTTTGTGGTTGGCTCGCTTCCTGTGAATACCTTTTCGAACGGATGCGCGTCACGCACTTTCCTGTGTGCTACACCTTTATTATATATAGCACGCAACGAGCGAAGATAACACGAGGCGGTGTTCCGACATACACCACGTTCCCACAGCCAACGCTCGTAAAGGTGTATTCGCTCTGCCGTGATACCCGATAAGGCAATATCGCTCTTGCCATGAAAGATGAGGAACGAGCGGACGGCTGTCTGGTAGTTCGCACGTGTAGCTGCACTTACATCACGTTCCGCTATTGGAAGGAATATTGTCAACATAGTGGGCTGTGACTGACTTCTGTTTATTTTGCTTTTACTTCCTTTCCTGTTCCTGCCAAACAATAATGTGGAAAGGGCAATCCATACGTTCATAGGCTTTTCTTCTTTTGATGCTGAACAAAGATAGGACTTTATACGAAGATAAACATGAGAGAGGAAGAAGTGCAGGAGAGTTGGGGCTTTCAAGGAAGACAACCCGATAAAAAACAGTCCGCGGAAGAGTGATTGTCCAAAGAAAAATAGTATCTTTTGCAAACAGAAGTTACACCAATTTTTATATAAAGACTATGATTCTTTTCTTCAGAACTCAGTCCAAGAGCGTGATTGCTACAGAAGTAGATCATGCTTTGTCTAACGCAGAAATCAACGAACTTTGCTGGCTTTACGGCGACGCAACCTACTTGCAGAATGAAGAATCATTGCAAGGTTACTATGTAGGGACCACGTCGTGAAATGATAACTCCATGGAGTACAAATGCCGTCGAGATTACTCAAAACATGAGTCTTGACGGCATTTTGCGTATAGAGGAGTACTTCCCAGTGAAGAGCAAAGAGGCTGATTATGACCCAATGTTACAACGTATGTATGATGGATTAGACCAATCTATCTTCACTGTTAACCATGAGCCAGAGCCCATCAAACATGTGGACGACTTAGAGAAGTTCAATGAAGAAGAAGGTCTTGCGCTCTCACCAGAGGAGATAGAATACCTTCATAAGATTGAAAAAGCAAAATGGTCGCCCACTGACAGACTCTGAGATATTTGGTTTCGCACAGATTAACTCCGAGCATTGTAGGCATAAGATCTTTGGTGGAGAGTTTATCATTGATGGCAAAGTAATGGAGAGTAGTCTCTTCAGCCTCATCAAGAAGACTACAAAAGAGAATCCAGGTAAGATTCTTTCAGCCTATAAAGACAATGTAGCTTTTGCACAAGGTCCAGAGATAGAACAGTTTGCTCCAGCTAAACCAAAGTGCATCCGACTATTTCCGAGTAAAGCCTATTGAGAGTGTAATCTCACTCAAGGCAGAGACGCATAACTTCCCTACTACGGTTGAGCCATTCAATGGTGCCGCAACAGGAACAGGTGGTGAGATACGCGACCGTATGGGTGGCGGTGTTGGTTCATGGCCTATCGCAGGTACTGCAGTATATATGACTGCCTACCCACGACTTAAAGAGGACGATAATTCAACGCCTGCTCTTAGAGATTGGGAAGACATATTGCCCGTTCGTCAATGGCTCTATCAGACTCCAGAACAAATCCTTATCAAGGCATCAAATGGTGCTAGCGACTTCGGTAACAAGTTCGGTCAACCATTGATTACGGGTTCGCTCCTCACCTTTGAGCACCAAGAGAATGGCGAGAAATATGCTTATGATAAGGTCATTATGTTGGCTGGCGGTGTTGGTTATGGTACCAAACGCGACTGCCTAAAGGGCGAGCCACAGGCAGGCAACAAGGTGGTTGTTGTAGGTGGCGATAACTATCGTATCGGTCTAGGTGGCGGTTCTGTTTCATCTGTTGATACGGGTCGTTACTCTAATGGTATCGAATTGAATGCCGTACAACGTGCTAACCCTGAAATGCAGAAACGAGCTTATAACCTTGTACGTGCATTGGTTGAAGAAGACACCAACCCCGTTGTTTCCATCCATGACCATGGTTCTGCAGGTCACTTAAACTGCTTGAGTGAGTTAGTAGAAGATTGCGGTGGCAAGATAGATATGACCCAACTTCCTATCGGCGACAAGACACTCAGTGCGAAAGAGATTATAGCCAACGAGTCGCAAGAGCGCATGGGCTTACTCATTGATGAGAAGCATCTCGAGCACGTAAAGAAGATAGCAGAGCGTGAGCGTGCACCGATGTATGTTGTTGGTGAGACCACTGGCGATGCTCACTTCTCATTCGTTCAGGGTGATGGTGTTAGCCTTTCGACCTCGACGTAGCGCAGATGTTCGGTCATTCTCCTAAGACAATTATGAAGGATGAGACCGTCGTTCGCAAATATGAAGACGCCTCTTATAATATAAATAAGGTGGAAGAGTACATCCAACGTGTGCTCCAACTGGAAGCCGTTGCATGTAAGGACTGGTTGACAAACAAGGTCGACCGCTCTGTCACGGGTAAGGTTGCAAGACAGCAATGCCAGGGTGAGATACAACTCCCACTATCGGATTGTGGTGTCGTAGCATTAGACTATCGTGGGCATAAAGGTATAGCCACTGCACTCGGCCATGCGCCTCAGGCAGGTCTTGCATCACCAGAGGCAGGCTCCGTACTATCCGTTGCTGAATCATTGACGAACATCGTTTGGGCACCATTGGCTGACGGCATGGACAGCCTCAGCTTATCGGCTAACTGGATGTGGCCTTGTCGCTCACAGAAGGGTGAAGACGCACGCCTTTACAGCGCAGTTAAGGCGCTATCCGACTTCTGTTGCGCTATCGGTGTAAACGTTCCAACAGGTAAGGACTCTCTTTCTCTGACCCAGCAATATCCTAATGGAGACAAGATTATCTCTCCAGGAACGGTCATCGTGACGAGCGGTGGCGAGGTGAGTGATGTTCGTCAGGTGGTTTCTCCAGTACTTGTGAACGATGAGAAGAGCCACATCTATCATATCGACTTCAGTTTTGATGAGCAACGTTTAGGAGGTTCCGCATTCGCCCAAAGTCTCGGAAAGATAGGTAGTGACGTTCCAACTATCAAAGAGCCACAATACTTCTGCGACTGTTTCGATGCTATTCAAGAGCTTATCCGTCGTGGATGGATACTCGCTGGACATGATATCTCGGCTGGTGGTTTGATCACAACCCTACTTGAGATGACCTTTGCCAATACAGAAGGTGGATTGCATATTGACCTTCAGAACATCCAAGGCAATGATGTTATCAAGAAGTTGTTTGCTGAAAATCCAGGCGTAGTAATACAGGTTGCGGATGAGCATAAGGACGATGTACAAGCATTCTTACAAGAGAATTGCATTGGATTCGCCTGTATCGGTGCTCCACAAATCAATCAACGTGTACTTAACATAGCTGATGGCGAATGGAAGGTAGAACTCGATATTGATGCTCTACGTGACACATGGTATAAGACCTCTTACTTGCTCGATCGTAAGCAGAGCATGAATGGTATGGCGAAGAAGCGTTACACGAACTATAAGAAGCAGCCTATAGAAATGAAATTCAACGCTGACTTCACTGGAACGCTCAAGCAATATGGATTGGATGCAGACCGATGGAAGTCATCAGAACCTGCCACGAACCATGCAACGCCAAAGGCTGCTATTATCCGTGAAAAGGGTACTAATGGTGAAAGAGAGATGGCTTATGCACTTTACTTAGCTGGTTTCGAGGTGAAAGATGTCACTATGACCGACCTTATCAGCGGTCGTGAGACGTTGGAAGAGGTGAATATGATAGTCTTCTGCGGCGGTTTCTCCAACTCTGACGTGCTCGGTTCTGCTAAGGGATGGGCTGGAGCCTTCCTCTATAACCCAAAGGCTAAGCAAGCACTCGACCGCTTCTATGCACGTGAGGATACCCTTTCACTCGGTATCTGCAATGGTTGTCAGTTGATGGTGGAACTGAACCTCATCAATCCAGAGCACAAGCACCGTGCACATCTATGCCATAATACAAGTAAGAAGTTCGAGAGCACCTTCCTCAATGTAGCCATTCCACAGAACAATAGTGTAATGTTTGGTTCATTAAGTGGTGACAAACTCGGTATATGGGTAGCACACGGAGAGGGACGCTTCTATCTCCCAGAGGCAGAAGACAAGTACAACATTGTTGCGAAATACAACTATGCAGAGTATCCAGGCAACCCTAACGGCTCCGATTATAACGTCGCAGGAATCTGCTCACAGGATGGTCGTCACCTCGCAATGATGCCTCACTTGGAGCGATCTATATTCCCTTGGCAGCAGGCTTACTATCCTCGTGAACGTCGCAAAGACGAGATAACACCATGGATTGAGGCCTTCGTCAATGCACGTAAGTGGGGTTGAGAGTAAGTTATAAGGTGCTTCACCCCACCCTCTCTACAAATGGAGAGGGGCGCATATAGCTATTTGCGGACGAAAGGAGGCTCCTAACACGAAGAGAGGCTTTCATATAGGGAAACGCCCTTCTCATATCGAGAAGGGCGTTTTCTTTTCGTATATATGCGCTTCACAATAACACGACATAGCACTTCTAAACACGAACACCTATTATATAACATCGCTCACACACGTACATCAGCTCTAGGTTTCACCATGGGATGAAATATAAACGTCACCATGGTGACACATATATCACTATGGTGAACATATAGTCACCATGGTGAAATTCGTTTCACCATGGTGAAACGAATACAGATTTAAAAAGACACAAGACGCATGATACAATCGAATAAGACATAGGATGAGTACACCAGGATAATCGAACAGCATATCAGGTAGTAACAAGTTTCAAAGATACATGCAGACATACATAGTACTAGGTCAACATCTAAGATCTTATCACCATCGTAAGTCCAAACTGCGACTCAAAAAGGATGATCAAGAGTTACAACACCTAGCTCATACATCTGCAGTCCTATCCGTTAGGCATATACCCTCCTTTCAGAGGGGACTTGTGGGGGCATTATTACATCACATGTAGCCAGCGAAGGATGTCATTAAGGTTGGCAAACACCATTAATATAATGAGTATCGTTATACCAGCATACTCTGCCCAAACCATAAACTTCTCTGATGGCTTGCGACGTGTAATCATCTCATAAAGCAAGAATACCACGTGACCACCATCTAACGCAGGGATAGGAAGGATGTTCATAAAGGCTAGAATAATGCTCAAGAAGGCTGTCATCGACCAGAACATATACCAGTCCCAATAAGGAGGGAAGAGGCTACCAATCGATCCGAAGCCGCCAATACTCTTTGCTCCATCTGCCGAAGCAAGGTAACGGAAGTTGCCAACATAGCCTCGTAGAACGTTCCAACCATGCTTTTGCACCAGCGGGGAAGCTCTCAAGGAAACTATATTGAACCTGCACTGGCTTATAGAAAGAGGCTAAGCTCGACTGATAAACGCCTAGTTTCAAGTCGGGAGTCATAACCATTCGCATGGTATCGAGCTTTGTTGCGCCCTTATGCTGCACCGTTAAGACAACGGAACGAGCTGCAAGTGAATCCTTATGGGTGTTCTTCACTGCCATAACATCATCTAAGACGCCTGTCTGATAATTCATGTCTGACCACGTCTCAACAGCTTTTCCATTGATAGACTTGATAACATCGCCTGCCTTCATACCCTGCTTTAGCGGCTGGAGAACCACTCATAACACTATCAACTTGTGCTGGAATAAATGGCTCAACAAAGTAAGGACGGGTCTTAATCATGGATAACATATCCATATCTCCTGGTAGCTTAATGCTCTGTTTCTTACCATTACGCAGCACATCAACACGCTTTGCCTGTGCAATCTGGCGGAAGAAATCGCCATTGACATTAGCGAACTCCCGGAAAGCACCTTGGTCTGTACCCAACATAACGTCATGGTCTTTGAATCCCAAAGCCTTGGCATCAGCATTGAAACGCATTCCCATGGTCATATCAGATACCTTGAAGTAGCTGTCTCCCCATGTGAACATAATCATCGAATAGATGAATAATGCGAGGACGAAGTTGACTAACACGCCACCAATCATTATTAAGAGTCGTTGCCATGCTGGTTTAGTACGGAACTCCCATGGTTGTGGGTTCCTTCTTCATCTGTTCCCTATCAAGGCTCTCATCTATCATTCCCGATATCTTACAGTATCCGCCCAGGGGCAACCAACCCATTCCATATTCGGTATCGTCCTTCTTCGGCTTCCAACTGAAGAGTTTACCTGACCACTTACCGATGTTCACATCGAAGAATACAAAGAACTTCTCCACACGAACTCCAAAGAGTTTCGCAAAGAACATGTGTCCGCCTTCATGTAGCAAGACAAGTAAAGAGATTGCCAGAACGAACTGAAGCAATCTGATTAGAAATGTTTCCATTGTTATATAACCATTATTTATTGTTCATAATTGATTGTGCCACACGACGCGCCTCAGCGTCTGTTTGCACATAGATATCGTAATCAGGATTCTTATCAAAGGCTACACGCTGCATCGTCTGTTCGATGATGTCGCCCATAGCAAGGAATGAGCACGCACCTTGACGAAACCCAGCATTGACAATCTCATTGGCTGCATTAACGATACACGGCATATTGCCACCTTTATTAATAGCCTCATACGCCATCGCTAAACACTTGAACTTCTCAACATCGGGTTCGAAGAACTCTAAGGGATGAGAGAAGAGATTCAAACGATCGCCATTGAGTGGCAATCGCTTAGGGAATGAGAAAGCATATTGTATAGGAAGGCGCATGTCGGGCACTCCTAATTGTGCCTTCACACCGCCATCCACGAATTGCACGGCACTATGGACTATCGATTGTGGATGTATCAATACCTGGATTTTATCTGCAGGAACGCCAAAGAGCCACTTAGCTTCTATCACTTCAAAGCCCTTATTCATCAATGAGGCGGAGTCGATGGTGATCTTTGCTCCCATCTCCCACGTGGGATGTTTAAGTGCGTCAGCGGCTGTGACAGACTTCAACTGTTCGTGCGTGAAGGTGCGGAAAGGACCTCCTGAACAGGTGAGAAGTATCTTCTCAATCTCGTTATCATCTTCCCCTACCAGACTTTGGAAGATAGCACTATGTTCGCTGTCCACTGGTAAGATCGGTGTGTGATATTGCTGTGCGAGCTGCAAAATAAGCTCTCCAGCCACTACTAATGTCTCCTTATTAGCCAGGCAAATCTTCTTCTTTGCCTTGATAGCATGTATAGTTGGAGCTAGTCCCGAATAGCCTACCATCGCTGTAAGTACCATATCAATAGATGGCGACTCGACGATTTCTTCCAATGCCTTCGCACCAGCATATACCTTTATATCTGGTATATCGGATAGTGCAGAAGACAGCGATTCGTAATAGTTCTCATCGGCAATAACCACAGCAGATGGATGGAACCTGCGGGCTTGGTCAGCCAGTTCTTTCCAACGCTTATTAGCTGTTAGCGCATAAGCCTCATAGAGATCGGGATGCTGACTAATGACATCAAGTGCCTGTGTACCTATGCTACCAGTGGAACCTAATATACAGATTTGTTGTTTCATTTGTATTTTCTTTATACGATGAGTTATAGGTCGAGCAGCCCAGCAGGAATGCGCATGGTTATCGTCTGACCTACTGTATCAGCCTCAACTATCAATTCGTTGCTGGCAGGAATCAGAATATCATCTCCCTTAGAAGTCACTACTTCAAAGAGAGTGTTTACTGTTGTCTCATCAACGGCAGTAATCTTTCCGATGGTTCTCTTTGTTTGCTCGTCTATTAATGAGTAGCCCACAATCTGCGCCCAAGACACATCTTCGGTTCGCTCTGCCGCCAACTTGCGCGGAAAGAACACTTCACAACCCGTAAGCTCACGTGCTTGTGCCTCCGTATCAATATCACAGAATTTCATAAGTGCTATCTCATCCGAACGAAAACGATACTCTTCCATAAAGAAGGGCACAAGTATTCCATCAATATCCAATACTAAGTAATCGGCATCAACAGCATCAAAAACGTCATCGGAGAACTGCAGTTGCAACTCTCCGTGTACGCCATGAGGTTTCCCTATGCGCCCTATCTTATAGACTTCTTCCTTCTTTATCATCTCTTTATCATATATCAGCAACGCTGATAAAACTATAGCTTACTTCAATACTAAATGGCGTGTTCTATAAAAGGGTTGACCTTTTTATGAAAAAGGGTAGACCTTTTTGAGAAAAAGGGTAGACCCTTTTTGTTTAAAGCTAACACCTATTTTCCTCAAAGGATAGCTTCAGATACGACGAAGCTAACAGATTTCTGCTCTGCGAATCTTTGCCCCCAACTCATTTAGTCGCTCTTCTATATTCTCATAACCACGATCGATTTGAGCAATATTATCGATTCGGCTTGTTCCTTGTGCTGATAGAGCAGCTATCAACAAAGCGATACCTGCACGAATATCTGGACTTGACATACGCCCAGCACGTAATATCTTAGCATGGTCATGACCGACTACCACAGCACGATGAGGGTCGCAAAGAATAATCTGCGCACCCATATCAATGAGCTTATCCACGAAGAACAATCGACTTTCAAACATCTTCTGATGGAAGAGAACACTGCCTTGTGCCTGCGTTGCTACAACAAGTAACACAGAGATAAGGTCTGGTGTTAAGCCTGGCCATGGTGCATCACTGATGGTCATAATCGTTCCGTCAATGAAAGAATCTATCACATAGTGGTCTTGACGTGGGATGATAAGATCGTCACCATCCACTATTATCTGTACACCCAATCGATGGAATGTATCGAGAATCAAACCGAGGTTCTGGATAGAAACATCCTTTATGCGAACGCCATCACCAATCATTGCAGCCATACCGATAAATGAGCCGACTTCAATCATATCGGGTAGTATATGGTGTTCGGTTGCTGACAACTTCTGCACACCTTCGATGGTTAGCAGGTTACTTCCTATGCCCGTAATCTTCGCACCCATAGCATTCAACATCTTACAAAGCTGTTGGATGTAAGGCTCTCAAGCTGCATTATAAATCGTTGTAGTGCCTGCCGCCATGACTGCCGCCATAATGATATTAGCAGTACCAGTTATGGAAGCCTCATCCAAAAGCATGTACTGTCCAACTAACTTATCGGCCTGTATCTCATATACATCACGATCTTCCAATCGAACAAAACGCGCACCTAGATTCTTAAAGCCTAGGAAGTGTGTATCTAAACGGCGTCTTCCAATCTTGTCACCACCTGGTTTTGCAATCGTAGCTTTACCAAAGCGACCCAACAAAGGACCAATCATCAACACACTACCACGCAATGACGAACACTTCTTAACGAAGTCTACACTCTCCAAATAGTCTAAGTTTACCTCATCAGCCTGGAATGAATACTCATTCGGGGCACGCTTCTTTACCTTTACGCCAATATCCTGTAACAACTTAATCAAGTTATTGACATCTAGGATATCAGGTACATTGTAAATAATTACCTCTTCGGTTGTTAACAATGTTGCACATATCACTTCCAATGCCTCATTCTTAGCACCTTGTGGCGTAATCGTACCACTTAAGCGATGTCCACCTTCTATAATAAAAGACTCCATGTACTATCTTCTCTTCTTATTACGAGGCTGAGCAAGCTCCCTCTCATTTATTTTATCAAACTTAAAAGAGTCCAGATCAAGTTGTATCTGACCATTCGTAAAACGCGCAAGATCTGAAGCAACCTTCTCATCATCGCTTGATCCATGTCCCCATTGTACCAGACTCCGTTTCATCTGGTTAGCGATTGAACGAACGAAAGCATCTCGCTCTGCTCCAGGCTCCATTGTCTTCAACTTGTCAAAAGCCTCGAAAAGTAACTTACCATAATGCCGAATAGGTATCCTCGATGTTGAATAAGACATTGGTTCAGGCTTCGTTGCTATCTTCAATGCCTGTGATACATCACAAGGATAATCAATATCTAACTTAAAATTAGACATCAATGCCAAGTGATCCCACAGCTTATCCATGTGATCAACATTTCCCCGACTCTGTGGATTCATCCTATCCATGATAGAAATGATGGTCTCTGCACAATGCTGCCGTTCCTCCTTTGTAGGCAAACTAACCGCATAATCAACCATATCTTGAATCTCTCGTCCGTATTGCGGAAGCATGAGTCTCTCTCGTTGGGTATTATAATCTAATCCTTCAATATTCATCTTTGAGGTTTGAACTTTTGAACTCTGAGGATGGAACATAAAGCCCTTCCTCATCAACAATCATAATCTATTAATTACAACAGAGGCTTTGCCTGTTTAGCAACAAAGTCTTTCAAATAGAATGGAACGAAGTAAGCTACATCCTCAAACTTACCTTCTGCCATTCGTTTCTCTGCTAACGGGAACATGTTCTTAGCCACTGGTTCAATATTCTTAATCAAATGGGCATTAGGATGATTGATAACTTCCATGCACTTCTCTGCACCATCTCCAAAGAAATAAACTGGTCCTTTATCAAGGAACTCTTTGTATGTATCACCATCAACCACATCAGCTTGAATCGCACGAACAGCCTTTAAGCTACGGTCATAAACGGCAGAATAAACCTCCATACGTCGTGCATCAATCATCGGAACAAGCAATGCTTCCTCTTCTATTGACTCATGATGTAAAAGAATAGGAACAGCTAATAATTCCAAAGTGGGCACTGCCAACAACTTTATATTACGTCCATAACAAATGCCCTTTGCCATAGACACACCTATACGCAAGCCTGTATATGAACCTGGACCACAGCTAACAGCCACAGCATCGAGCGTTAACTCGTGGCTATCAACAAAGGCTAAGGCCTCATCAACGAATGTTCCTAACTTCTCGGCATGATTGGGACCACTGTTATCTACCTTATCAAAGATGCAAGTCCCATCCTGACTTACTGCAACAGAGCACACATTTGTACTCGTATCAATGCTTAATATACAAGACATAAAATATAATTATGTTCTAAAAACATGCAAATATACTCTTTTTTCCCGCATTATTTGTACATTTGCAGAAATTTAACTTGAAAACTAATGATACTATCAATGACAGGTTACGGTAAGTCTGTTGTAACCTACAAGGAAAAGAAAATCAATGTAGAGGTTAAGTCTCTTAATAGCAAGTCACTTGATCTTTCTACACGCATTGCCCCACTCTACCGAGAGAAAGAGATGGAGATTCGTCGTTTACTTGCACAGAAGTTAGAACGAGGAAAGGTTGATTTCTCTCTGTGGGTAGAGAAGGAAACCATTGTTGATGCGACTCCAATCAATGCAGCTCTCGTCGAGAACTATTATAAACAAATAAAGACTATCGCAGAGAAGACTGGTATACCAGAACCTAACGATTGGTTCACCACCTTGCTCCGAATGCCTGATGTGACTGCAAAGATTGATGTTGAGGAACTTGACGAGGCTGAATGGGAGGCTGCAAAGGAAGCCATTAATGAGGCTATCAACAAACTCATTGACTTCAGAACACAAGAGGGAGCTGCGTTACAAAAGAAGTTTACAGAGAAAATCGATAATATCTCTGCCCTCTTAAAGAGCATAGAACCCTTCGAGAAGAGCCGTGTTCCAAAGATTAAAGATAAGATTATTGATGGCTTAAAGCAGATCCCCGAGGTTGATTACGATAAGAATCGTCTAGAGCAGGAACTCATCTACTACATCGAAAAACTTGATATTAGTGAGGAGAAACAACGCTTAACTAACCACTTGAAGTACTTCCGTGAGACTATGGCGGAGAGTGGTCATGGTGTAGGAAAGAAGCTAGGCTTTATCGCACAAGAGATGGGACGCGAAATCAATACGACTGGTTCTAAGAGTAACCAAGCCGAGATGCAAAACATTGTCGTTAAGATGAAAGATGAGCTAGAGCAGATAAAAGAGCAGGTTCTTAACGCTCTTTAAATAGCCCAACTCACCTCAATAGTAATCCATAGAATCAATCCAAAACAAGACAAACACTCAACTCAACAATATGTCGAATCAATTTTCTACTCCCCAGACAGAAGCCTCGAAGGAAGCAAAAAGCGCTGGTAAACTATTGATCTTTTCGGCTCCATCAGGTGCAGGAAAGAGTACCATCGTTCAGTGGTTAATGCAGGAACACCCAGAACTAAGGCTTGCTTTCTCTATTAGTTGTACCACTCGTGCGCCACGAGGAACCGAACAGGATGGTGTTGAATACATCTTCCTTTCCCCCGAACAATTTAAAGAGAGAATCAAAAATGATGACTTTCTTGAGTATGAGGAGGTATATAAAGATCGTTTCTATGGTACTTTGAAAGAACAAGTAGAGCATCAATCTGCTGCTGGACAGAACGTTGTCTTCGATGTAGATGTTAAGGGGGGATGCAATATCAAACGCTTCTATGGAGAACGCGCATTGAGTTTCTTCATACAACCTCCATCTCTGGACGAACTCCGCCGACGCTTGGTTGGCAGACAAACAGATAGTGCTGAAGCCATAGAAAACCGCCTTGCAAAAGCTTCCTACGAGCTTACTTTTGCTAACAAGTTCGATAAGATCATCGTCAATGATGACCTCGACAAAGCTAAACAAGAGGTTTACGAGATGATTAAAGCGTTTATATAAATGGTTCAAAAAACCCAACAAACACCAGATTCACCTTCTTCTTTTAAGGAATTGCACCCCTCCTCTATTCCTTCTAATGAAGAGGGGGGACTGAAGGTGGGTATCTTTGGAGGTTCTTTCGACCCTATTCACAATGGGCACATAGCTCTTGCTAAAGCCTTTCTAATAGAGAAAGAACTTGACGAAGTATGGTTTATGGTCTCTCCACAGAACCCTTTTAAAGTGAATCAAAGGCTTTTGGACGACCATCTCCGACTGGAGATGGTAAGGCAAGCTATACTTGACGAACCGCATTTCAAGGCTTCCGACTACGAGTTCCACCTATCGAAGCCTTCTTATACATGGAACACTTTACAACATTTAAAGCATGACTTTCCTCATCACACATTCACTCTTCTTGTTGGTGGAGATAATTGGAAAGCCTTTAACCATTGGTATCATGCAGAGGACATCATCACTCATTATCATATAGTGGTGTATCCCCGTCGTGACCACACGCCGTCTTCTTCCCTCTTACCAAAGAATGTTAGCATACTTCAAACGCCACTAATTGACATCAGCAGTACGGCTATCCGAGAAAGAGTGAAGCAAGGCGAACCCATCACAGGATGGGTTCCTTCCAAGATTGAAAACGCTATCTTACAATATTACAAGTAAGGACCTTCGCCCTTACTCTTAGCTTTCTCCAAATTATATAAGGGTAAGTTCTCTTCGTGCTGATTATCTGGCATCATCCTATACTCCGATGCCGTTACTCCTGCACAACGCTTAAAGAACTTACAAAAAGCACTTAGTGTAACGAAATGAAACTCATCAGCTAACACTTTCAAAGGCTTATTTGAATATCTAAGTTCCAGCTTTATCAAGAGGAGCAAAGCCTTATCAATGATTGCTTTTGCCGTCTCTCCAGTCTCTTTCTTTACTATCATCCCCAAGTAATGAGTACTTACACACAGCTTTGAAGCATAAAAGTCAATATCATGCCGACTCTTTGCATACTGATCAACAAAGTACAGGAAATGCTCAATCAACTCTTTGCTACGTGACCACGTATCGTCGTTTTGAGGCATTCTCGACTTATATAGCGACATTGCAAAAGCCATTGCCGAACCAAAGAGGGCTTTCATCGCTTCCTCATTTGCCATCGATTGAATGTTAGCTAAGCTATAAAGCTGACGAATATATTGACTCCAAATATCTAACTCAAAGTCCTGCATATGGAAAGAGAAGCAAAGATTAGGAGACAAGAAGCGTTTAGGAAGTCTTCCATGAAATATCATCTTCAGGTATTCTTGCGTCATCATGAATCCATCAAAGGTTATATCACGCCCTAAAGCATCCTCTTTAATAGCAACACCCCAGTTGATAAATAGAATATCCCCAGGCCCACAACGATACTTCTTAAAGTTGATGACAGGTTCACACCACCCACTTTTAATGATGATAACACGTAGAACATCCAACCTAACTAAGTCTGTCTTATCATGGACTGGACTAAAAGGGAGGAATACAACCAAGGCCTATAGCAAACTCAGTCCCTACATATATATCACCTCCAAGATTAGCTTTGTTGCTGGCTAAATAGGATACAATTTTCTCAAAACTAGTGGTTCTTACACTTGAAATTAGTTTGTTCTCTCTCATTCTGTTGTATAAATTGTCGCAAAAATAAAGTCCCTTTTCTACCAAATAAGCAACAATCATGTCCTTTTTAGAACATTTATTGTCCAAAATAAGGAAACACCTTCTCTTTCGTATAAATATGTACTTTTTCGTGTATGAAAGAGACGCTCTTCTCTATTTGAAGAGAGCTCTCTTCCATGTGAAAAGGGACGTTTTCGTTGCTATGAGAAGAGCCTCTCTTCGATTCTAGGAAACAAACTGAAGCGATTAAACAAACAATCTCTTTGGTTTCTCATGATAATACCTTATATTTGCAACTCAAATATTTTTTGTTATAACAAAGGCTATCGAACAAGAGAACTAGAAGTTTGCTGATAGCTTAAAAGACAATCATGGGAAAAGAGACACTAAGGGAGAAGACTGCAAAAGGACTCTTTTGGGGGGCATTGAACAATGGTACTATGCAGCTTCTCAATATAGTTATTGGAATCTTCTTAGCACGTTTGCTCTCACCAGCCGACTATGGTTTGGTGGGGATGTTAGCAGTATTCACAGCCATTGCTAGTGCTTTACAAGAGAGCGGATTCACCTCAGCTCTTGCCAACATGGAGCATCCAAAGGATAATGACTACAATGCTGTGTTTTGGTTCAGCACCTTCGTTGGATGGCTGTCTTACGCTGTCTTATTCGTTTCAGCACCTTTGATAGCCTCATTCTTCCATCATCCAGAACTCATAAACCTATCTCGCTTTATCTTTGCATCGCTGTTATTCTCATCCATAGGGACTGCTCCTGCGGCCTACCTATTCAAGAATATGATGGTGAAAGAGACCACTCTTTTGCGCATCACTTGCTTAGTAATATCGGGCGTGGTGGGTATTGTGCTTGCACTGAAAGGTTATGCTTATTGGAGTTTGGCGTGGCAACAGGTCCTTTACATTGCTCTCACCAGTCTATGGCGATTCTTTATTATTCCTTGGCGACCCACGTTTCACATCGACTTCACCCCTATCAAGCACATGTTCTCATTTAGTTATAAGATCTTAATAACCACTGTTGTGAACACAATAAGCCAAACATTCTGACCTTTATATTCGGTCGTTTGTATAGTGCAAAGGCTGTTGGCAACTTCTCGCAAGCCTTCAAATGGGACACAATGGCTAGTACCTTCGTCTCAGGTACTATATCACAAGTGGCGCAACCAGTACTCGTTGAAGTGAATAATGATACCTGCCGTCAGGTAAAAGTATTCCGTAAAATGCTCCAATTCACCGCTTTCTTAGTCTTTCCAGCTATGTTTGGTCTATCGATGGTTGCACATGAATTCATTATTCTTCTAATATCTGATAAGTGGATGGATAGCATTCCCTTACTACGAATCCTTTGTATTAGTGGAGCCTTCCTACCCTTTTATACTATGTATCAAAACCTTATTCTCAGTCGAGGAAGGTCCACTGTCTACATGTGGTGTACAATATTACTTATCGTAGCACAGGTTTTCTTCATTGTTCTTTGTTATCAACAAGGCATCGTATTCATGGTGAGTGTCTATACCATCATCACAATTCTTTGGCTCCTTGTTTGGCAATATTTCGCAAATAAGGAGATAGGTATTAGATTGCAAGACATACTGAAGGACATTAGTCCTTACCTATTAGTTTCAGTAGCAGTGATGGTTATTACCTATCTTATTACATTATGGATACACAGCCTCATCATCCTCTTGTTGGCAAGAGTTGTTATAGCCGTTTCACTCTATTATATCGTTATGAAAGTAGGAGGCTCGCAAATACAACAGGAATGCATCAACTACTTTCGTCATAAGAAAGGCTGATTAAAGAGTTCTTAGTGGTACATATATAATTGCATGATGGGATAGAGCATTGCCCGAAAAGAGCTTCATCAAGCCACCACCAGGTGTATGAAATAGTTTCTTATAGTTCCTTGTTAGCAAAGTATTGTAGGCGCAAGAATGCCATGAATCCACCCCTTGTTTCCATCCTCATAGCCTCTCTTGCTTCGATGAAATCGTGCTTTTCTGAGGACAAATCATCCATCAATTCTAGTTTACCTCGATAGACTGGTAGGGCTTTCTCACGCATCTCATGATAATGTAGAAGGCACCATTTCAACTCGTGTACAGCATTCTTCCATGATGGTAAACTCCTACTATAATCATTGTAAGTAGTGGCTTCTACATGACGACGGAAGTTCACTAACACTTGATTGCAGAATACGACACTATCATAGGATGCCGCAATAATGCTCAATACAGCATCATAGAGAGTAACCTTAAAGACGGGATGTTCGATGGCTGGTAACAAATGAATCAACTCTTGCTTACAGAGTAGTGTGTGCCCAGGTAAGCCTAGGAACATCATACGAAAGATATTCACATTGCGTTCTCTACCATCAAAATAAGCAAAAGAACCATCATTTGAGAAAGGACGAGAGTGCCCACTACAAAGCATCTTATCTCCAATACAATTCATTTGATTGGCTATCTTGTCAACTTCCCACACATCGTCTTGGTCAGAGATAGCAATATAATCGCCCTCTGCACGGTGTATGGCTGATAGGAAGTTAGGGTTTACACCATGCTTCCCTTCGTTTCGATAGATTCGAATGAGGGGATTCTTTATGGCGTACTCCTCTAATATATCCCACGTACCATCTGCCGAATTATCATCCTGAATGACAATTTCATGAATTGGATATGACTGCTTGAGGATGGAATCAAGCTGCTCTCTCAAATACTTCTCACCATTATAAGTACAGAGAACGATTGATACAGTAGCCTTATTACTCATAACTTTTTCAGAGTGTAAAGATGGTTAGTACACTATTATAAACGATGAGATAGAAGGCTATTAATGCTGTAAACAACGTGATGACAGTACGCTTTCTACCTGAAGTGGACTTTATCAAGAATCCAATACACAAAGGAATGACATACGCCCAATGCGCTGTCATGATGTAAACTTCGTTTATTCCAAAGCCTAAACCTATATGGAGTATCATGTCAAGAGCGAAGAATGACAGCGTCATCCACATTAGTTTACTGCGCTTTCCAGCCCATATACCACACAAGAAAAGTAATACAATGAACGCTTCAATGACGTAATTAAAGAACCAGTTATAGCTGACAAAGACTGGACGATCACGCATCACATCTCCTAAGGTGTAGCTCTGGTGTAATTGTAGAGACTCACCAAAGAGATTCTCCACAATGGTTTTACTACGTGAGGTGGTTATGTCTGTCCAATTTAAGAAAGGCTGTTTACTAACGGGATCACCCGAGTGGGCATAACGTGGAGCACTATACTTTACCTTTAATTGTGCCTGTCGGTGCCGTTTCCATAACTGGTCGAACACAGCCTTCTGTTGCTTATTATCTTTGATACGAGTCGTATCACAAAAGGCTGTCCATAGTTTAGTTTTATCTTTCTGTACTGCTTGTCTCTCATTCATCTTGCGCTCTTTAACGCTATCAGCAACGAATGTTTTATACTCCCAAGCACCAAAGAACCATATAAGAACAGCTGGTAAGACAACAACAAAAATAAGGTTGTAAGGGCGAAAGAAACGCTTTCCTTTTGAGAAGAAGTCAGCAAGAAACACCTTTAATCCATTATTGAGAGAAACGCCAGCAGTGAGTAGGAAGAGAATAATCGCTTGTTTCTTCTTTAGTGGTTTGCCCTCTGCCATCTGTTTACCAGTAATGTATATCACTAGGAGAAGGAGGAAGAGTGATAGTATAAAATGGTCAGGTGAGACAGCAGCCAATAGAACATAAGCAAAAGAGAAGAGTAGAAAGGCAATAACAGCAGACTCTCTTTGTGATAGATGGAGCAGGTCTTTACCTATTCTCATCATCAATAGGAAGGCATAGAACGAACTAATAAGAAGAACGAAAGCAACTAAGAATTGCACACAATTAACACCTAACAAACTTGTCAACCCATGGTTGATAAGATACAAGGGATAATAGAAGAAAGCCAATAAAGGGTGCCTATGTACATCGTAAGCTGTCGACCAATCGGTGACAACACAATAAGTTAATGGGTCAAAGCCTGACACATGGAACCAGTCGAGGAAGTTCTTGCGATAATTCGAAGAAACAACCGAAAACACCGAATAATATGGTACGATGACTGTAGCCTGCATAATAATCTGCCATAGAAGAAACAGACAAGCAGGTAGACGTTCTGCCTTTCTTACTTTTGTAAACTGAGCCCACATATTATGATATTAGGTATTGGAATGTTTGTCCTGCATTATATATCCACAAATAAGCCGTCAGTAGAATGAGTGTTACACGCATGATTCTTTGCCAATTCATCGGTAATCTTTTCAACAAGAAACCATAAGCTATTGGGATGATAAATGCCCATCCTGCTGTCATAATATATACTTCCGTAATACCAAAACCAAGGATGAGATGCAAAGTGATATCGCATGCGAACCATGCAAGTAACATCTGGAAGAAGCGTTGCTTACAGCTAATAACAATGCCAATAACGAACAATAAGACAACAAAAGCCTCTACTATATAATTAAAGACCCAGTTATAAGACACAAAAATAGGTCTTTCCCATGACACATCCTTCAGCAAGTAACGTTGATGGAGTTGGATGGATTCACCAAAGAAGTTCTCTACAAGCGTTGGAACTCGTGGTGTAGATACATCCATCAACTTAGTTATAGCACCATCACCAACAGGTTGTCCGAGGTGTGCACGTTGCCATTCATTACGCTGTCGATTATGTTCTAAAACCTTTTGCGGGTCTTTCTTTAGATTCTCCTTTTCGATATGGTGGATAACAGCCTGTTGTGGTACTTCTAATAGGTAGTACTGGGATTGCTGAATACCAAGCAACAATAAGAAGGGAAGAATGACTCCTATAATGATAAACTTAGTAGAGAATATCTTTTTCCCGTTGGTAAATAGACCTGCTAAAAGCGTCTTAGCACCATTGGAAGTAGCCATTCCTGCGGTGAAGAAAGTTAGTATGAGAGACTGCCAAGACGTTAATAACAGTCCTTTCTTCATCTTCACTCCTGTTATATAAAGCGTCATTGAAAGCAACATCAGCGATACGATGAAATGATCAGGCACCATTGAAGGAATGAGGATATGCCCAAAAGAGAAAAGCAAGAGCGTTAGCAGTGTTGCATCCTTCTGTTTCATCTCCATCACTTCACGGAATACACGATACATAAAGAGTACTGCATAGAAGGATGAAAAGATGATAATAGCAGCCATGAAATACACTGCAAAGTTATAACCAAAGGTTTGTATGAGCCAATGATTCAATAGATAGAGCGGATAAAGGAACGTTAAGTAAAGCGGATGACGGCTAGTTTCAAAGTGAATACGCATCCCTGAGATGGTTATCCACGACCAGTTATCATATCCAGACATACGGAAATGCTTAGTAAAAATGCTCCAGAAACCTCCATGTGCACCCATTGTATAGGTGTGATAATGGCTTGCTATCAATAAGCCATTAAACAGAATGAACACAAGAAGCATGGAAAGAGCAAGCCAACGTTCCTCCTTTTCTTACCTTAAATATATTGAATATACGCATTAAATAATTGTTAATTAACAGCTGCAAAAGGTACTAATTAAAGCAGAGCCAACCAAATGTAGTAATGTGTAAGTTACTTTCTATGCAAGAAGAAGCGCACCAATACGAAGTTAATTGGGACACATATAGCAAAACATTGGAATCATGGCTATCTTTTTATCGAGTCCCTAACATCAGAAAAAGCATGCAGTGTAAGGGTTTGCAGGAAATAGTTTACTATATGTGAGAAAACAAAGCCTAAACCTCGCTTGGCAGTCGACTTAACACGGAAAGTATAGTGAGTTGAGGCGATATAATTAAAGGTGAAGCTCACAAAGTAACCAATAGTATTTGACAAGAGAGGCTGTAACCACAATAACATAAGTAAATAGATACCATACTGGATGGCTGTTGCTAAACCACCAACAATGATGAATCTAACGATTTCACCGAGTTTCTTCTTATCTAAAACATCCTTTCTCATCCTATTCCTCATTCTCTCTAAAAGGCTTATAAAAGCCTTGATCGGCATAAGCTAATAGTTCTTTATCTCCCCGACTATCGCCAAAAGCGATTAAAGTATAGGCATTGCGCTGTGGAAAGAGTGCTTGTAAACGCTTAACCTTCTCTGCTCCATAACAATTATTAGTAATGAATTTGCCCGTTAAACGGTTATTGATTACTTCGATCTTTGTACCCACAACGATAATATTATTAGCCATTTCATCGAAGAAAGGGCACACCCAATTATCTATACTTGCGCTGATTATCACAACTTGAGCACCTTCCTCTATTGCTTTCTTTATTGCCTTCATTCCTTTCGGACGCAGGAGTTGCTTATTATGAAAGGCAAACTCTGTACAAAGATGGTTGAAATCATCTATCAGCATACCTTTAAAGAACCATGAGAACACCCGTTGTTTTGCCTTCCAATTAGGATAGAGCTTTAACTTCATGAGCACCAGTAAGGGAGAAAACAATAAGAATCCGAACAAAAAGGCAGTATTTCCTCTAGCAAAGCGAATGAACTCTAAGAGTGTATCCTTCGTCGTTAATGTACCATCGAAGTCGAATGCATAAACCTTCTTTACCATCATCAAACTCCTTACTTATAGTACATAAATAATGAAAAGGAATGCTAATCCAAAAGCCAAAACGACAAATTGCATGAAACGATCATGCAACATCACCTTCGTCGGATCGCCACTTCTCTTATCAACAACAGCGATTTGGATATAACGCAATAGACCAACAAGAACAAAAACACTGGTCAGATAGAGGTAATCCGTGTGGAAGTTCTGTATTGTTTCGGGGCTAACAGTGTACATGATATAGCACACGAGGGTCACACTAGACGTTATTGTTATTGCTTGATTGATGAAAGTTAGGTTATAACGAATGGTATTTTGGCGTGGTGCATGCCCTGTTTCATTCATTCTAACGACATCATCTCGCCGTTTAGCAAAGGACAAGAATAACATGAGAAGAAAGGTCATTAAGACAATCCACTTACTTAGATGGATACTTGTTGCATATCCGCCAGCTAGGATTCGAAGCACAAATCCAAAGGAAACAACACACACATCAATAATTGCATACTGCTTTAACTTTAGGCAATAGGCTATGTTTAATAACCAATAAAATAGGATTACACTTGCAGTCTCTAGTTGGCTTTGACGTAACAAAAAGGTCGAAAGCATCGACAAAACGAACATCAAGAACATAAGTGTATAACCTTGTGTGATGCTGATTGCACCTGAAGCCATAGGGCGATGGCATTTTACAGGGTGTTGCCTATCGTCTTCAACATCGACAATATCGTTCAGACAATAGATAGAAGAGGCTGCAAAACTGAAACAAAGGGCTGTGACAAGTCCTGCATAGACGGACTCTATATGCAATAACGCACCTCCGAAAAAGACAGGAAGGAGTACTACAAGGTTCTTAACCCATTGATGTGGGCGTATTAAACGAATGAGATTCTTCATTATTTCAGCTTATTCTCTAAGGGAGTTATAATTCTTTCTAACATTTGATGGACAATCCATGCAGCGCATAAGGTTATGCTGGTAGTTAATAAGAAGGTGGGCCAATAAGTCCAATGGAGCTGTTCCACATACGCTAATACAAAGTGGTCATGAATAAGATAAGCTTCTAGACTTAACGTACCAACAAACTTGAAAGCCTTATTGATGGCTACTGGTGTACGACGAAACACTCGATTCAATAATAAGATGGTTGTAATTGTAAGCGGAATATATAACATTCTCTCTTGAAAAAGGGGGAATTGACCATGCTTCTCTTGCTCTAAAAAGATGCTAGAAGCCAACGCCATGATGAAAATTAACCATATCATCCATATTGAAGTACCATCCATTGTTTCTTTCCGTTGCACTGATGCAGCCATATTAATGCCTATGAAGAAGATAGGAACTCTACTCCAAAAAATTTCCAAATGCCCAACAGCATTATTAATAGGTGTAACGTATTGTACTAATATACACCACATCAACATCACAACAGGCAACCATCGATAAATAGGGGTGCGTGAGGATGAGCTTCATATAGAATGGACTCAGGAGATAAAGGAGCATGATTGCAGGGATATACCAGAACGTTAACTCATCATGTAACCAAAAGTCCCAATTGATCGAGATATCTCCTATCAAATCAATGATGCTTGTGCTATGTCCACTATGTTGTACAAAAGGATAAGTCGAGGTAATCGGGAATATAATACAAAGAGGCTAAAAGCAACCAAGTTGGATAAATGCGTAAGAACCTACGAGTGAAGAAATGGGATAAAGATGGGTGTTTGGTCCATGAGAACCAAAGTCCCATACCACTAAGAAAAAGGAAGATATCAACACCGATATTGCCCATTCTTCTCAGTCCGAAGAACATATCTTCACGAGGTAACCCTACATGGAATAGGATTACAAAGAGCATGGCTGCACCCATTAACTCACCTCGATAGCGGCTGATATTAGCCAATTCTATGTCCTTTATCTTCATATCTTTTCTTCGATAAATCCGTCACTTTTATACTTATCTCTCCTTTAATCGAGGACTGGGAATACGTTTCATCAATTCTTTAAAGAGCCAAGCCAGGCAGATGGAACTGATAATATAGAGTAGAAGTCCCGTCCAGTAATCCCCTTCGCGAGACAGTGGTATGAAGATCTTACGCGTGATGGGATGACAAACAAATAGTGCTGCAGAAATGCTACCCACCCACGTAAGCATTGCCATAAAGCCCGTCTTATATTCTTTTTGTGCAACTTGCAATCTACTGGTTAGCTTTACAAAACTAACAGAAGCAATACAAACAGCCAACGGGACGAAGTACCATGTGACGTAATTAAAAGCTCATCAAGACGATAGCAAATAGTGAGAGAAAGAAACAAAACAAGGTGAGTTGCTGTATTCAAAGGACGCATATAACGGGCATAAAGCACACCAAAAACCAAAATGGAAGCATACCTCCTATGAAATTATAACGCCATCTATTCAAGGCTTCTCCCTCGGGGTCACAAGCTAACTGGATGGCTGCACAGATAGCAATTAACAACACATTCCATACCCAATGGCGCCGATAAAGGCAAAGCCGATAGACAATATAGAACTGAATCATCAGTCCGAAGAACCAGTAAGGACCGGGCCATATAATGTCATCAGGGTGTGGTAAGAGGTTGTTAAAAAGTCCCATTTGACCGATAATATCTATCACTGCATAGTGATGTGGGCTAGGTGTAATAGCATCCAACATGGTAAATGCAACAAAACCAACTATCATCATGCTGAATAACTTTAGCCAATGATACTTAATAAAGCACCAAACTGGTAACTTTTCCTGCATGGGTTGACGATCTCCCTGTGGTACTTCCCTCTGTTGCTCATACTTCATTGTCAATCCGTAAGCCGAAAGGAAGAGGAAAACAGGAACTCCATAATGACCGAAAAAAGACAGAATATGAAAGAAGAAGAGCTTATCCAACGGACTATGTATCACATGATAGAACCAGTTAACATTCTCTTGAAAATACTGATACTCGTTCTCCTTCACCACAGGAGCTAACCAATGGCAATAGTTATGGAGGAATATTCCTATGATGGCAAGGCCTCTCAAGGCATTACACTCTGCTCTTGTCAAGAGTTCTCTTTTCATTTCTTTGCTTCAACAAGTTTATCGTAATCGGTCGTATTCTTTAATAATCGAGGTCGTTTCTCATCATACTTCGAACTCAAAATATTGTATTCTGCATGATAATCCTTCGTATGGATGCCCGCTAAATACAATAACATGTGAGGCAAGGCATCTGTCATAAAACGACGATTCTTCGCTGCTTTGATCTCACGGAACACCTCGGGATGATTTGCAATATACTTCTTTGAACAATAAACCCAGAATGGTATCTCGAATTCATACCTAGCCAAATCATAGTCAATAGCGGCAGAATGCTTCCTACAAATAAAGCCTCTATCTCCTTCGTAACACTCTTCTCCATGGTCAGGCATATAAATGACGATGGCATCTTGGTTCTTGAAACGTTTGACGATTTGGTTTACTATTGAGTCATTGTATAGTATTGCATTGTCATAATGCGCCAAGACGCTACGTTCACTCACATTCAGATCACTCCGTTTGTTGGCATAATCATCTGCATGAAAAGTGTCTTCTATCGCTTGGATAGCGTTGTTTTGTAAAGCCACATGCTGCCCAATTAGATGAAAGATAATAAGGTTATGATCGGTACTATGCTGCTTCTCTTTTTTATCGAAGTCATCGAGCAAACCACTATCATATTGATATAATTGATCATTACGAGTATCAAACATGGCTTGAGAAAGCTCTGGATGATTTAAGAAGAAACCGCCACTAAAATCATAAACAGCCTCCTTTGCCTTTGGTAAGAACTGGTTGGTAATGAATGTCACATGGTAACCAGCCTTACGGAAAAAGCTCTGGGAAGAGAGGATAATCGCACCACTCGCCTTTCTCTCCGACCACATGTAGAGAAAAGACATTCTTAAAAACAAAGCTAGTAAGGTTCCATGGCGATACAACATCACTGAATGGAACGAGTAAACCAGACTTCTGTAACTTTATCTGTCGAGGCGTTGTTGGCATGAAGTAACCATACTGTTGCGAATGATGTTTGCCATAACTTTCACCGATGATAAGGACAATATTAGGCGATTTAAACGTACAACTATCCACTTTCACCTTGTCTTTTGCCTCAATCAATCGGTCTATCTGCTGTGAAGCTAACTCATTTGCAAAGATGCTAAAAGGCAAGTCTATACACGGGAAGATAGAACTGTGCGCAATCACTTGTGGTCAGTTCATGTTCGACAGAACCTATCGTATCCATCGAGAACATCTGTACCATTTCCTTCTTATTATGTGCAGAAGTACAAGCAGACCACACCAATAAGCCCAAACATAACGCTCCTAACACATATTGGAAACGATTGATTCCATTGCAAAGAACCGCATAACTCTTCTGCAACTTATCAGGTAACTGCATCCTTACCTTGCCCCAGAAAGAACAAAGAATATGGATAAGCATAATCAACAGAACCATCCCCACACTAGAAAAGAGTAAGTCTGCGCTGAAATAACTACTAAAGAACTCACTTGCTTCTCTCCCATCTGTTTCCCCAACAAGCAGCAACATTGAAGGGTTTAATGTCGATTGGAACTTCTCCCAACAGAATACATCTGCCATCGTCGTTGCATAGGCAATAACATATAAGAAAGCACGAATCCATCGGCGTATGCGCATCGGTATGAATGTAAGTAACAGACATACAACGTACAAATCAAGGAAGAGTTCCAACCAAAGATTACCATAGACACAAGCATCCGGATTGTCTCTTGGCAACTCTTCATACGTGACTAACACACCGATGAGATACATGAAGAAAAAGAATCGGGCATTCTCCTTAATAGGCTGATACACCTTATTTAATAAGCAAGCTACACTTCTCAAAAATTTCTCATATACACACTTTCATTTCCTTGCAAAGTTAACTTAAATTTATGATATGTCAACTTTTAACAACAGAATTAACATTATAC